>FUFK010037943.1_pt1 | contig 117293 bp, 103 predicted proteins | sample 1021851 | NCBI WGS metagenome assembly FUFK01 (sample SAMEA51879418, study PRJEB19060) | metagenome
TGCTACAAATGGCTCATGGGGCCTTACGGTATCGGCATGATGTATGTGGCGCCCAAACATCATGGCGGAAATCCGATCGAACATAACTGGATTAATCGCGCAGGATCGGAAGATTTCTCTAGGCTGGTTGATTACCGTGATGATTTCCAGCCTGGCGCGCGGCGTTTCGACGTTGGCGAAAAATCGAACCCGCCCCTGCTCATGGGGGCAAGCGCCGCACTCGATTTCCTGCTCGAATTCGGTGTCGCAAGGATCGCCGAAACACTAGGCGCGGCGACGCAATCGATTGCTGGCGCTGCAGNCGAACTCGGCCTCTCTGCTGCGCCCATCGGTATTCGCGCCCCCCATTTCCTTGCGCTGGAATTCCCGGACAAAGTGCCGGACGGGCTTACCGACAGGCTGGCCGCTGCCCAAGTGCATGTATCGCTACGCGGATCCTCACTCCGNGTTACGCCGCACGTNTANAANACGANCGAGGATGCGACCGCTCNNATTACAACCTTGCGGGAGTGNCTCGGCTAGAACGCCAGCTCCTTNCCNCTGTAATCNACGAACCTGAACCCGCCCTCGCCGGATGTTTCGATAACGTCTGCAAGGCCGTTCACGCTTTCTTCGATGGTCAGCGCGGCGTTCGACCCACCCATGTCGGTCTGCACCCAGCCTGGATGAAGCGCCAGAACCTCGATCTCGCGCGGGCTGGCATCCTGTTCGGAAATGCCTTTGGCGAGCATGTTCAGGGCCGTCTTGCTGGTGCGATAGAGTTCATAGCCGCCCGAACTGTCGCTGATCGATCCCATCAACGAGGACATCACGCCCAGCGTGCCGCCATCCTTTATGGCAGGCAGCAGAGATTTCGCCGCGCGCGCCGGGCCGAAGGCATTTGTCATCATCACGTGCGACACTTCATCAGCGGTCGCCTTCGACGCATCCTGATGGCTCGCTCCGGTGATTCCGGCATTGATGATCAGGGCATCGAGCTGACCATCTTCAAAGCCGAGATCGACATAACTGTCAGGCTCGGTCACATCGGCAGTCACAATGCGTAGTGCATCGCATTCCAGCGCGTGGAGATCGGCGCTCTCGGATCTTTCGCTTGCAACCACGTTCCAGCCTCGGTCGAGGAATGTCTTTACCAGTCCCAGTCCGATGCCGCGTGAAGCGCCGAGGATGAAGATCGATTTATCTGCCATGGGAATATCCTTGCTCTGCTGCATTCAAAGCGCCGAAAGCGGCAACGCGTTCCGTGGATCATGCCTAGGCATTGGTCGATCAATGCCGTCATCCGTCGTCCGGACACCCCGCATCATCCGCCGGTTCATCCATGCGCAAGCGGGGGGTGGGCAGGGGCCCGCTGTGCAGAAAACCGCACGCGAAAGGAATAGTGATGAAAAAGACAATCGCAGGGCTCGTAATTGCGACCGGTATGGTCGCCACTCCGGCGATGGCGCAGGGCCAGAATGTTGCACCGGGCGGCTTTTACGTCGGCGCTCTCGCCGGTTATGAAGGGCTGGATGTGGAGTCGGACGATGGCAGCGTTTCCGCCGACGCGGATTCCGCAGTTTATGGCATTACCGCCGGTTACGACCTGTCGCTCGGCAGCGCGTTCGTGGGTGTCGAGGGTGAACTGTCCAAGAGCGGTGGAACCACNGAGTTTCCCGGCAGCTTCGGCGCAGCACGCGAAGGCCTGGATGCAGACGGNCAGTACTATATCGGTGCGCGTGCCGGTTTCGCAGTAACGCCGGGCATCGCNGCCTACGGCAAGATCGGCTATACCTCTCTCGATACCCGCTCGTTCACGCAGAGCGGATCNCTGTCCGACCTCGATGACAANACGGACGGTCTNCGGTTCGGCGGCGGCCTCCAGGTNCAGTTGCCCGGACCTCTGGAGGGACGGCTCGAATATCGCCGGTCCAACTACAAGGGTATCGCCGGCACCGAAATCGGCGATGTCTCGACCGATCAGGTCGTGGCCGGGGTCGGCCTGCGCTTCTGACGCCGGGCTCGCAGAGCAGACAGTGGGGCCGCTCGGGATGACCGGGCGGCCCCTTCTGTTATTTGCGCCTGAACGGAAAATGCCAGACTTCAGGTATAAAATTCAGTAAACTTTGAAAAATATAAATTAAACGAAGTTACTTTGACTACTTTTGGCCGTAAAGCAGTCACCGGGAAAGGTCAGTGGCATGATACGCGTTCTCCGACGGCTCCAGATAAGCTGCTAGCGGCAACATCATACTATCAGCCATCAGGTCGACTGGGCGAAGTTCCGATACTGAAGCCGAGTTACAACTGGCCAGTGAAGTTGAGGCATATGAGTCGTCCCTATGCTTTACTTCATCCCCAACCTATCGTGCTTGGAGCATGCCGTGGCGCTGCCATTCATTTTCCTCGTCCAGCAGACAAGAGCGATCCCCGAATGGCTGCTGGCAGACCTCTCGCCAATATTCGCGCCGCAGAGGATACCGCCTCCCGATCTGTCTCATCGGCAACCTCGTAGGTGTAGGACGGTATGCCATACTGAGCGTAGAACCAGTTCTTTGCAGTCCCAGAGCCAGGATTGGCATTGCGCCGTTCGATAGTGAAAGGGTAGCCTTCTACTCGGTTTAGCTGAGATCCCAACCACTGCTGCAGAAATCTCTCCTGATTCAGATCGGTTTCATCAGCGCCTTGAACATAAAAGAGATTCTTTCGGGTGGAGTGAAAGTCGATCATCGCCATAGGCGAGATAGTTGGCTCGAGCTCATTTAGCCATTTGGCTACTGAGCTTGTTTCGGGTTGGGAGAATACTCCCCAATCCCGGTTCAAATCGACACCCCCGAGATTTGCTCGCCAGTTACCACGTGCCACTCCATCGGGATTGAGCTGAGGTACGGCCAGAACCTGAAGAATGTGCGGATCAAGCCCGCCTTCTTCATAAATCGCAGCCAGTTCATTCATGAATGCTTCCATGGCAACGGCACCGCTGACTTCCGGAGGGTGAGCGCGCCCCAGTAGCACAATCAGATTTGGCGCATCCTTCCGGCCCATGCGCAACCCTTCGATAGGTCGGCCCTCAAGGCTGTGGCCCAGCTCCACTAGCTGAAAAAAGGGAAGCCGTTGCAGCTTTGAAATCGTCCGATCATATCTTGCGGAGTCGAAAATTTCCTGCGCGCTTATGCGCCCCGTGCCAGGGGCAAGACTGAATGTTGCTCTATTGCCAACGTCTGACTGAGTGACTGTCAGCGGGTCTGATGCCCCTGCGGCTTCGCGTTTGGGTACATAGCGGTGACGACCTTCAAGATACTCCAGCCCGATTGCCACATCCCCTCCGGGTTCAATGGAGTACCGGAAAGCATACCAAGGGCTCGGATTTATGGGCGGTGCGTGCTCAGGACTGACAAGAATGGTAAAGTCACGCTCTCCCTCAATCACGCAGCGTGACTGCGATGCGCTCTCAAAATCGAACGAAATCCTGGCGGAGGCGGTTGCGCAAGCAGGAGCGGCAACAAATGTACTCGGTGGCGATGTGGGTAATGCCGTGCATGCCCCCAATAGCAGGGACGGTGCTGACATTATCAGCACCGTCCAACTGCGGCGGCTAGCGGAACCGTTTGCGCAGTTCGACACTGAATACGCGTCCACGGGCGCTGTGCAGATCACTGAAGAAGCCATAAGTTTCGTCGGCGAGCGGAGGATCTTCATCGAACAGATTGTTGATCGCAAAACGAAGCCGCGTCCCATCAAGTGCAGTGTTGTTGTCGATGCTATATGACACCGCGAGGTTCATTGTGAACCAATCGTCGACACGGTAGAAGTTTGCATTGGGGTCATCGCTCTCAATGGGATCATCGCGGGTTACGCTGGTGTCATATACATGGCCGACGTAATTGCCGAACATACCGACGCTGACCGGACCGCTGTCCCAGTTGACTGAGGTGCTGAACCGCCATTTTGGACGACCGTTCTGTTCGAGCAGTTCGCCCAACCCATCGATCGATATTTCGTTTGGCAATACGCCGGCAGCGACCGCATCCAGCAGTTCCTGACCATCCGGCCCCGCAGATTGAACGAAGCTTTCCAGACGGGCGGCGTTGAACCGCAGGCGTAGATTGCCGATCCCGAAGTCCGGCGCACGATAGAACGCGCCGAAATCCCAGCCCTTGGAAACCCGGCTGTCAAGGTTGAGATAGTCGTCCATTACATAATCGATCTGGCCAACAGGGGGAAGGCCGGTGCCGGCGAACAGATCTATTTCGTCCTGGGTGGGTGCGAGGCGCACGACATTCGGATTGCTACTGCCGTTCTGACGACGCAAATAATCGAGTGCGATCTCGTTATCGTAACCGAACGTACCCACAAGGCCGCTTTGCTTCACTCGCCAGTGATCGGCCGTGAGGGTAAGGCCCGGAATGAATTCCGGTTCAAGAACAATGCCGAGATTGATGCTGGTGCTATCTTCCGGAACAAGGTTCTCTGTTCCGGATCGGAAGCTGATTACGCCTCCCCGCGGGCAGTCACCCAGATCTTCCACAAGCCCTTTCTGTACCTGTGCCTGGCAGATGACATAATCGGCATTCGTGTTCGAACGGGTCGTGCCGTCGTCGTTCACCTGGACAAGATTAGGTGCCCGGAAACCTCGCGACCATGCGCCTCGGAAGGTTACACCGGGGACGGTCGTCCAAGACGCTGCAACGCGCGGCACGGCGGCGGTTTCGCTAATGTCATCGAAATGCTCCAGACGGCCGGCCAGTTGAACGTTGAGTTCATCGACGAGCGGGATGGACATATCGGGAGAAACGAGCGGGACAAAAAGCTCAGCAAAAGCCGAATACACATTGCGGCTGCCGTTCGTATCGGGGGAAGGGCTGGACCCTGCCACATCGCTGTCGTTGAAGGCGCCAGTCACGCTGTCGGTGAACGTGATAGTGCCATCAAGGCGGGGATCCCGATCGTCGTAAAACGTTTCACGCCGCCATTCTATTCCGGTCGCAACACCCAGATTTCCGCCGGGCAGTGCAAGCAAATCGTCACGGCTCAATTTGAAATCTGCCAGCGCCAGTGTCGTGCCACCCTTGCGGAATACGTNGATCCGGAATGGATCGATTGCGGCCTGCGCATTGGGTGTGCAGTCGCCTTCGCCAGGATCAGCGAGACATCCGCCGTTAAACGGATTGTAGGCGTCAGGCGTGGCCAGATTTATCTGCTGTTGCATGAGAGTGAGCGAGACCCTGTTACGCGCAAGATCAATCGTGTCGGCTTCAGAATAAAGCAGGCCGGTATCGAAATCCCACGCGCCGAAATTGCCACGCAGGCCGGTGACAAGACGGAATGTATCCTTGTCCACCGACACGTCCCGATTGCCGACATCGACAAATCGATAACGTTCCATGATCACGTCGGCGCCGTCGGGATCGATCGCGGTGCCGGGCAACCGGCTGGGGCTGCCGACTGGACCAAACGGATTGTAGTAGGCATCGCGGGAGATGCCGACTGGGACGGCGCTGAGAATGGCGGACGGCGTAATATTTCGCCGATTCTCCGACCGGTAGTAGCTGCCTTCAAAATAGGCTTCGAGACTGTCGCTCACGTCGTAATTCAACAACGCCATCGCATTATAGCGATTCTTGCGGCTGATCAGATTGTTTCCGAAGTTTCGATTATACCGCACATCTCGGGTGGGTGTGGATCCTGCTCGGGCGCAGATGCCGCCTCCGAAATCGAGTGCGCAGTTAGGGAAATAGCCAGGCTGCAAATAGAAATCGTCGTCGCCGATCGGTGTACTTGCGCCCGGTGCAAGGATTTCGAACTGTCCGTACGGTCCGAAGGTGTTCCTGTTATTGAACTGGGTATCGCCCTCGAAATCAGTGCCGCTGAGCAGCGCTGTTCGATCGTCGTCGGCCGCATAGGCGCGCTCGGTAACCGGCATGCCGTTTTCGTGATAATAACCGCCATAAAGGGTCAGGTTGCCCCGTCCCCCGGCAAAATCGAAACCAACACCGCCGCTGATGCGGTAACTGTAGAGGCTGGTTCCATCGGACGCGCGCCAGTTACCTTCGAGGAAACCGCCGGTCATATTTCCTTTGAGAACGGTGTTGACCACGCCGGCGACTGCGTCGGCGCCGTATATTGCGGAAGCTCCGTCACGCAACACTTCGATGCGGCGGACGCTTCCCGGTGCTATTTCGTTCGTATCCGACGACACGACCGGCACGAGAAGCTCCGTTTGGAAACCAGGGTGGAGGGTCATTCGGCGGCCATTGATCAGCAGCAGGGTGTTGCCCGTTCCGAGATCGCGAAGATTGATTGACCCAACATCTCCGCGAGCATTGTTGACAGTGGTTTCGTTCTGCTCGTTGAAGGCGACCGTCCCTGCTTGCGGAATGGCCCGGAACAACTCATCGCCCGAAGCGGCCCCAATATTCTCGATCGCCTGTTCATCGAGCACTGTGACGGGCAGGACGTCGTTAATCTTAGCTCCTTGAATCTGGGACCCGATGACGACGATTGCATTCTCATCGTCTATGGGCGGGCCCTCTTCGGCCCGCGGTCCCTGAGTATTGGTTTGCGTTTGAGTAGTCGTCTGCGCCGTGGCGCCCGTGGCCGAGGCTGCAGCCAAGAGGCTAGCTCCGCAAAGGAGCGCCATTCTGCTGGTCGCTGAAACGTTCATCATCATCCTCCCTCAAATTCTACAGTCAAGTTTGTGCACTGGAGCGCCTGGTCAGCCAGGCCTCGAAGATATCGGGCCATTGATTGAGCATCTGGCTTTTCGTGCCGAGCCCCCAGCCATGTCCGCCCTGTTCGAAAATATGGATTTCCGCCGCCGCGCCTGCCGAGACCAGTGCTTGGAAAAGTGCGATACCGTGTCCCGGGGGGGTGATCGGATCGTCCGCTGCGGAAAAGATTATAGTGGGCGGTGCGTTTTTGCTCGCATGGGTATCCAGCGACCATGCAATCTGGGCTGCAATATCCGGATCGGTACCAATGAGCTCGCGCCGCGTACGTGTCGTGTCGAAAGGTTTGCGTAACGACACGACAGGAAAGAGCAGTGCGGCGAAATCGGGACGGCCGCTCACAGCTTCGAACCGGTCATTTGCCCGGTAGAAATTTTTGTCAGGTTGGAGCGCTGTGAACCCGGCCAGATGGCCGCCTGCAGAAAATCCCATTATCCCGATCTGACTGGGATCGATGGAATATTCGGCCGCATCGGTGCGGACGATTTTCATCGCACGCTGCGCATCGGCAAAGGCCGCGCTCGGCTCCCAGCCGTCATTAGGCAAGCGCGAAATCAGTTCGAAAACGGTATAACCTTCATTCTGCAACCACCTGGCGGCGGGGGTGGATTCCTTCCAGAGCTGGATCCGAAAATACCCGCCGCCGCCGCAGACCAGAACCGCTTTTCCGTTCGGATGATTGGGCCGGTACACACGCATTCTGGGACGTGAAATATTCGAAACGGCGCCATATCCGCTTCCTTTGTCGCCGATCTTTTCGGGCCCTGTCACGCCGCCCCTTCCCGGCGGGGTACCAGGCCATAGTTCTATCTCTTCGATTGGATGTGCGAGGGCTGGCGTGCTCGAGATCGTCACGCCTGCGGCACCGGCGGTGAAGGCCGCGACTGAAAGGAAATTCCGACGGTCGATCATGCTCGTTCTCCAAGGGCGGTGTCTATTGCTTCGCTGTACGGTCCGGAGCGTTCATGCCGTTCGATGTCTTCTTCTGGCAGTGGCATGGGATTGCCCGCCAGTGCCGCCTGCAAGCGGTTACGATCAAGCGCGTTCTCCCATTTCGCCACGACGACTGTGGCCACGGCGTTACCGACGAAATTCGTCAGAGCGCGACATTCACTCATGAACCGGTCGATGCCAAGGATGAGTGCCATGCCTGCAACGGGGACAGAAGGAACCACGGAGAGCGTCGCGGCGAGAATGACGAAGCCCGCTCCAGTCACCCCAGCAGCGCCTTTGGAACTGACCATAGCAACCAGAACCAGCGCAATCTGCTCTCCAAGCGACAGGTCGATTCCCGTTGCCTGCGCAATGAACAGCGCTGCGAGGGTCATATAGATATTCGTGCCGTCGAGATTGAAGGAATAGCCCGTCGGGACGACCAAGCCGACGACGGTCTTGCGACAGCCGGCCACTTCCATCTTTTCCATCAGGCTTGGCAGTGCTGCTTCCGAGGAGGACGTGCCCAGAACCAGCAGCAGTTCTTCGCGAAGATATTTGATGAGCGCGAAGATCGAAAAGCCTGTCGCTCGGGCCACCAATCCGAGCACGACGACTACGAAAAGAACCGAAGTGAGATAAAATGTTCCGACGAGCATGGCGAGGCTCGCCAGCGATCCGATACCGAATTCGCCGATGGTAAAAGCAATCGCGCCGAACGCGCCGATGGGAGCAAGCTTCATGAGCATGTGCACGAGCTTGAAGATGACCTGTCCGAACGAACTCAGAGTGTCGAAGATGAGATCACTGTGCGGCCGCGTGGCGGAGATGGCCACGCCGCTGAGGACAGAGACCAAGAGCACCTGAAGTATCGACCCGCTAGTGACCGCACTGAATAGCGTGGTGGGTATGATGCCCAGCAGGAATGCGGCGAGGCTCTGTTCTTCGGCAGTCTTGGCGTAAGTGGCCACAGCCTCGGTGTCGAGCGATGCGGGATCGATATTCAGCCCTGCGCCAGGCTGGATAACATTGGCGACGATAAGGCCGATGATCAGCGCCAGTGTCGAGAAGAACAGGAAATAAGCAAATGCCTTCCAAGCCACACTGCCTACAGCAGACATGTCCTTCATACCGGCAATGCCGGTTGAGACGGTGATGAAGATCACCGGCGCGATGATCATCTTCACGAGGTTGATGAAGCCATCGCCCAGCGGCTTGAGAGATGCTCCGAGGTCCGGAAAGAAATGACCAGTCATCGCCCCGACCAAGATCGCCGCCAAGACCTGCGCATACAAACGCCTGTAGATCGGCTTGCGCTGATCGGATCCGGGCACAACACTTGTCGCGTGTTCGCTGACTGCCAATGATTTTCTCCCATCCCGTGCGGTTCCTATCCGCATCAAGGGAATAATGAGGCTGGCGAAGCTGAACTGACAAGCGAGCTTATGAGAATAAAAAAACGCATTAAAAACAGTATGATGGTTATGGTTCCATCATGAATGTGTGCGGATAATCACACATTTTCATTGTGTTTACGGCGGAAATCCGCACAAAGAAATTGTGAGGGTACTCCACCAGCATCGCCGCTTTTTCGTCAGGCTGGGCATTGCGATGGCAACCGCGATTCTTGCCGTTGTTGGCATGAGGATCACCGATCAAACCATGCGGTCGCGTGCAATCGAACAGGAACAGGTAGACGCGCGTGACGAGGCTGCCATCTTGGCTACCAGCCTAACCAGTGAATTGGACAAATTCAGTTTCCTGCCGCTTGCCCTTGCGCAGGACCCGGAAGTGCAGGCTCTCACCCGCACTCGAGGGGGCCGATCGCAATCGCTCAATCACAGGCTGGAAGCACTTGCCCTACAGGCGGACGCCGCCGCCATCTACGTGATGGACGATCGCGGGGAAACACTGGCGGCAAGCAATTGGAACTTGCCCACCAGCTTTGTCGGCTCGAACTATGCGTTTCGCGAGTATTTTGCGGACGCAATGAAGACGGGGTCATCGACCCAGTTTGCGCTTGGCACTGTCAGCCTAACGCCCGGCCTTTACATCGCGAGCCGCATCGGTCGCGAAACTGCTCCTTTGGGGATCGTCGCAGTGAAAGTCGAATTCGACCGGACAGAAGCGAACTGGGCTCGTGCCACGCGCGGAGTATACGTCACCGATGCCGATGGCGTGGTACTGCTTGCCAGCAATTCCAAATGGCGGTTTCATATCACCGCCCCAGCCGGCTCAACTAGACGCAATGCCGCACGAGATCGCACGCAATTCGGAACAAGAGATCTTCCATACCTGACATTTCCGTCGCGGCCCTCTGGTGGCGAGATCGTTCAGATCCCCCTGCTCGAAGCGCGGCGGAAGATTTCGCCCGTTGGCTGGGAACTGCACCTGCTGATTGATCCCGGCGCCCAAGTGACAGCCGCCCTTGCTACCGGCCGCCTAATCCTGGTTTTGGTGCTGATCGCCTTGATCGGCATTTTCTTCGCAGCCGAACTGGCGCGTCGACGCCGGAAGACGCGAGAAGATGCGTTAGTTTCCGTGCGCACCAGAACACTCCGAGACCAGCTGTCTCAGGCAAACAGACTGGCCACCCTCGGGCAAATCTCTGCCGGCGTGAACCACGAAATCGGTCAGCCGGTTGCGGCTCTTCGCGTGTTTGCCGAAAATGGCGAGAGGTACGTAGAGGCAGGGCGGCCAGATCGAGCCCGTCAAAACTTTCGCGAGATCGTTGAGCTTGTAGATAGGATTGGTCGGATCACCGGCGAACTTCGCCGTTTCAGCCGTCGTCAGCCCGGCGAGCGCCGACTTGTCGAAATCGGCGAGATTATCGATGGCGCGATGCTGCTGCTACAAGACCGCATCAGTTCGCGTCACAGGGGTATCGACCTGCCAAGCGAAACACTGAGGCGAAGCGAAGTCGAGGCAGAACACATCCGGCTCGAACAAGTCCTGGTCAATCTTCTTCAAAACGCTCTCGATGCAACACGACCGGACGAGCGTATCGCTATCGAAATCGAACATGATATTTCGTTTTTGAAACTACATGTCGTCGACGAGGGTGAGGGAATTCCGCAAGATAATCTCGCTAGGATTTTTCAACCCTTTGCCACGAGTAAAGAGGATGGTTTGGGTCTAGGTCTCGTCATATCACAGGACATTATGCGGGATCTCGGCGGTGACCTGGTCTTGGCCGCCGATGCTACGGCTACGCGCTTCACCATGCATATCCCGCGTTGTTCATGACAGAAAATGTAATCCAGGTTGTGCTCGTGGAGGACGATGATTCGTTGCGCCTCGGAACTACGCAAGGCCTTGAATTGGAGGGTTTTGCGGTTCGTCCATTCGCGGACGCGCGCTCTGCGCTGAGAACAATCGAACGCGAGTTTGCCGGGGTCGTGATCAGCGATATTCGCATGTCGGGAATGGACGGCCTCGAACTTTTCGAAAAGCTTCGCGAGATTGATTGCGACATGCAATTGATCTTCACGACCGCCCATGGCGATGTCGATCTCGCTGTTAGGGCTATGAAGAACGGAGCAGCCGACTTTTTCACTAAACCATTTTCGATCTCGCGTCTGGCGCATTCGGTCAACCGGGCGGCGGAAAAGCGCGCGCTGACTATAGAGAACAGGAAGCTTCGCGAGGAACTGCGGGCGCGCACGACGGGCGATTTGCTGGGGCAGTCGCAGGCCGCAATAAGGCTCGAACGAGTTACACGGGAAGCCGCACGAACGGACGCAGATCTACTCTTGCGAGGCGGGCCTGGTTCGGGGAAAAGCCTGCTCGCGCGCGAGATACACGATTTAAGCCCACGCGCGGACCGACCTCTCGTAGTCATTGATCCTGCGATCCTCGTGAATGAAGAGGCCGATTTGCTCGTGTTCGGTCGCGATCCATCGGTGGCGATGTCACGTTCCGGCATGATCGAGCGTGCCAATGGCGGCACGCTTGTTCTGGACGGCGTCGACCAGTTTCCGGAAGCAGCGACTGCCCGGCTCATCAGTTTCGTCGACAACCGCTTCTTCCATTCACTGGGCGGGTATCGTCCTACACATGTTGATGTTCGGATAATCGCGACTGCCAGCGACCGGATAACCGGAGGCCCTCCCTTAGGCCCAGGGGTCGCCGGTTTAATCAGCCGGTTGAACGGTATTGCGCTTTCCTTGCCTGATTTGAATGATCGTCGCGACGACATTCCCCTCTTCTTCAGAAAATTCGTTTCTGAATACGAACTGCAGCTGGGCCGTGAGGCTCAGCCCCCCAGTGAAGATGAATGGCGCCATCTTCTGACGCATGACTGGCCGGGCAACTTGCGAGAACTGCGAATGTTTGCCCAAAATTTTGTGATGGGCCTAACCGAGATATCTAACTCGCAAACCCAGGTCGCCGAAAAAGGTGGCCTCAAAACCATGTTGGCTCAATTTGAGAAGACGATCATCGAGGATGCGCTGCGATCTCATGAAGGTAATGTGACACAAGTCCAACGCAAGCTCGAGCTTCCGCGCAAGACATTATACGACAAGCTTGCCAAACACGGTATTCGGCCAAGCGATTTTCGCAGCACCTTACCGTGAATCCTGCTCGTCCATTACCGCCGACCTTAAACAGTCATGTGCGTCGTACACTGGTGAGGAAGCAGCATCGCGTTCGTTATTCAATCTCACGATAAGCCATCACATCGAACGTGCTTCGGTCCCGGCCTTTCCACTCCCACCGGCACATTTCGTAGAATGGACCCCATTTATTGGGCAGCGGTGAAATCGGTCGGAAAATCGTGCCATCGCGCAAAAGAATTAGAGATTGATCACCGACCGGCGCCCTTCGTCTCGCCCCATCATGGCGAACCCAATCGTCCTCCAGTTTGATATCATCTGGTAACATCTGGTCCGTGGTGGGGTGACGAATAAACAAAGCGTGTGGCTCCTGGCTGAAGCCTTCTTAGATCATACAACGCAGCTTACGTAATGGAACTTCAGTCTCTAGTGATTGGCTTGATGTATACTAGTAACATCGAGCGGGCGTCTTTCAAAATATCCCACGATCGTTTCCAGCTCCGCAGACCCGGCAGGCCTCTCCCTCGATCTCTTCATCTTTCTTCTCTTCGTGGCTGAACTTGGAAATCCAGCGGCACTAAAGCGCATGTCCGCACGTTGACGGGAAATGAGCAAGACCCTCAAGGATCTCCAACGCGAAATGGAAATCGCGGCCAGCGATCTCGATTTCGAGAAAGCGCGGCAAATTCGTGACCGCATCAATCTCTTGCGAGGGGGAGCAGAAGCCACAGATGCTGAAGCCGCCGATACGTCGGGGCTGGCTCGCCAGCAGCCAGGTACGATGGGACTGGGCACGAGCCGGCAGCGCCCTGTTCCGCCGCCAGATTGGAAGCCCCCGAAAAAGCCTGATCTCATGACGTCAGGACGAAAGCGGAAGTGACGGACAAGATTGCAAGGTCTGCAGTCCTGGCAATCTTGGGAGAAAGAGAGGCGGACGCGACAATATGCCCTAGCGAGGTCGCACGAAGGATAGCTTCGCACAGCAAGAACGGCTGGCGCGCGGCGATGCCGCGCGTCCATGAAGCAGTCGATCACCTTGCCGCTCACGAATGGGTAGCATTAAGCTGGAAGGGAAAGAGCTTGTCAGAGCGCCGCGGGCCATACCGGATAAGTCGCGGTCAGGATTACGTAACGCCGGAAAATTAAACAGCAGCGACACTTGGGAACGCCTCATTCAATCACTCGCTCTACTGCAAGGTCTGAGAAGAGACTGACACCGGACCGTCTTCTTTCGGCGAGTGGAACGAGGAAAACGGGCAGGGGTGCTCTGGCCCCTGCGATACCCATCGCCGGGATACCGTGTTCGGATTAGCGAGACTTTTAGGAGCGCACACCCAAAGACTTCAGCTAGAAATGAGTTCAATCTGCTGCATATCTTAGACTTTCGGCGGGGCAGTGGACGCTCGGACGACCAATGCGTGGGGGTGATTGCCGCGGCGAGCGAAGGCTATTTCGCCTTCGCTTCCATCTTTTCGATCCGCGTCCAGCCATCCGATCAGCCGATCTGTTGCGTCCCATGACATTTGCATGACTGGCTGACGAACTGTCGTAAGTTGAGGCCAAGCGGTGCGAGCGACTTCTGAATCGTCGAAGCCAGCGATCGATATATCGTGGGGTACCGACAATCCGCAGTCTCGTACCGCAGCCATCGCAGCCACGGCCATATCGTCGTTTTGCGCGAGAATGGCCGTCGGCTGTGGGGTCTGGCACAGAAGGCGTTCCGCCACCTTGTAGCCAACGTCATAAGTGAAATCGCCGGTCACGATCAGTCGATCATCGATGACTACCTTCGCTTCTGCAAAGGCGCGGCGATATCCCTCCATGCGCGCTGCGCTGGCCGCATGCGAAGGATCTCCCAGAACGATCCCAATACGCGTGTGGCCCAATTCGAGCAGGTGCGCGGCGACAGCCTGCCCTGCTGCAACTTCGTCCATGGCCAGCACGATGCCCCGGTCCATCGCGCTGTGAGGTGTTATGCGAGCATAAGGCAATCGGTGCTTGTCGAGCATTGCCAGCAGTTCGTCTTGGTCGCAGGCGGGCGGTGCAAGGACGACACCGTCCAGTCCAGCGCGCATGAGCAGCCGTCCGAGTTCTGCTGGGCGATCGGCCACATTCCGAAACGGCAGGACGACGAGGCGGTAACGCGATTCCTCGAGCCGAGCGAGCGCACCGTTCTGGAGTTCAACCACATAGCTGGGGCTCGGTCGCTCATATGTCAGTCCGATGAGAAAGCTACGCCGGGCAATAAGGCTCTGGGCAGCGATATTCGGATGATAATCCAGGGTCGCCGCTGCGGCCTTCACGCGCTCGCGCGCCTCGGCGCTCACGTGAGGAGCATCGTTTAATGCGCGGGAAACGGTCTTGATCGACACTCCGGCGAGGTTCGCCACATCGATAATCGTCGAGCGTTTGGAAATGGCGGCCCCTCCCGAAAATGTGCTTATCGGATAACCCGGCGGGGGTCCCTGAGCAAGTTGACTAGCGCCTCTCTTGACTTGTGTCGATGCACCGCAGTAAACGTTGTCAGGAGCAACGGTAAACGTTGTCATATGAATTTGGGAGAAGGTAGTGAGGCGTCGCAAGACCGCAATTTTGTCCGTGGCTGTTATGGCTGCGTTGGGCGCGGCGCACACGGCAGTGCCCGCAATTGCTCAGGCGAATTCGAGTGCCGTGGCCGATCCACAGCGCTGGCCAGCCAAGGGTCTTGCTGCCGCGCTTGATCCGGCAATCGAACANCAGATCGATGCGCTAATCNCCAGAATGTCGCTTGAACANAANGTCGGGCAGATCATTCAGGCTGACATCGCGAGCGCCACACCCGAAGACGTTCGCCGCTATCACCTCGGATCGATCCTCAATGGTGGCAATTCGACGCCGACAGGTGAGTACAACGCGCCGGCTTCGAAATGGCTGGAGGCAGCCGATGCCTATTATGCCGCCTCGATGAAGCCGCAGGGCGATCTCCCCCGAATTCCGGTAATCTGGGGCAGCGACGCCGTTCACGGTCACAACAACATCGTGGGTGCTACGCTGTTTCCGCACAATATCGGACTCGGGGCCGCCAACGACCCGGATTTGATGCGGCGTATCGGGGAAGTAACCGCGATCGAAATGCGCGTCACTGGCCTCGATTGGACCTTCGCACCCACACTTGCCGTGGTGCGGGACGATCGCTGGGGCCGGACTTACGAAGGNTTTGGCGAGACACCGGATATTGCAACGTCNTATGCNGCNCCTCTGATNGAAGGCCTGCAAGGCAAGCTCGGTGATGATGACTGGTTGCGTGGTTCGCACATCGTAGCCACCGCCAAGCATTTCCTGGGCGATGGCGGAACCGCGGGTGGCAAGGATCAGGGTGACGCGCGAATCGATGAAGGCAGCCTGCGCGACGTCTTCAGCCCGCCTTACCTTCCCGCCATAGNTGCGGGCGTGCAATCGATCATGGTCAGCTTTTCCAGCTGGAACGGCGCGAAGATGCATGGAAACGCATCATTGCTCACGGGTATTGTAAAGGATCGCTGGAACTTCAGCGGTTTCCTCGTCGGCGATTGGAACGGGCATGGCCAGGTCGAAGGCTGTACCGTCACCAACTGTGCGCAATCGGTCATCGCCGGACTTGATATGTATATGGCGCCCGATAGCTGGAAGGGTCTGTACGAGAACACATTGGCGAACGCACGCAGTGGAGCATTGCCTCCGGCCCGACTCGACGACGCGGTGCGCCGCATCCTGCGAGTGAAATTTCGAGCCGGCTTATTCGAAGNGGGCAAGCCCTCTTCTCGACCCTANGCCGGAGAGTTCGAGCGCCTGGGCAGCGCCNATCACCGCGCCATTGCGCGCGAGGCCGTTCGCAAATCTCTCGTGCTGCTCAAAAACNAGGANGGAATTTTGCCACTCGATCCAGCAGCCAAGGTGCTGGTGGCAGGCGACGGAGCCGACAATCTGACCAAGCAGACCGGTGGGTGGACCCTGACGTGGCAGGGAACAGATACAAAACGGTCCGATTTTCCGAACGCGCAATCCATATGGGAAGGCATCGAAGCTGCGGTGACAGACGCGGGCGGAAGCGCCACTCTGTCGCCTGACGGCAGCTATGGCGACCGCCCCGATGTGGCGATCGTCGTGTTCGGGGAAGATCCTTACGCCGAGTTCCAGGGCGACCGCCCGGACGTGGGGTATGACGACGCCCGCAGCCTTGCGCTGTTGCGCTCATTCCGCGCCGCGGGAATTCCGACGGTATCGGTTTTTCTTTCCGGGCGCGCGATGTGGGTAAATCCGCTTCTCAATGCTTCCGATGCGTTCGTGGCAGCGTGGCTACCCGGAACCGAAGGCGGTGGCGTAGCCGATGGTCTGTTCGGTAAGTCGGAATTTACCGGNAGATTGTCCTACAGCTGGCCACGATCGAGCGACCAGACGAACGTCAACCTAGGTGATGCGGATTACAATCCGCTCTTTGCTTATGGCTATGGACTGACGACTGCCGAAGATGGCTCTCTAGATCAGCTTCCTGAAGAGCGTGCCAGCGCAGCTCCGACGGACGAGAACATGCTATTTTCCGGTGGGCGGGTAGGCACGGGCCGTCAGCTTCTCATCGGTTCACCTGGCGCGCTTGCAACAAACCCTGCGCCCGATCTCATCACTGCTCAAGGTGCCGATCGCAATGCGCAGGAAGACGCGGTTCGACTGCGGTGGTCCGGATCAGGAAGAGCTGCCGTCGCGATCGCTCAGGAGTCCGGGATGGATCTGACGCGTCAGGCAAATGGGGGTCTTGCACTCGAACTCGAATTCAAGGTCGACAAGGCACCTACCGCAGACGTCAATTTGCTAATGACCTGCGGCGAAGAGTGCGGCGGCGGATTTCCGGTGCGCGCATTACTGACAACCGCCGCAGAAACGGGGCGATGGACCCGCGTGTCATTCCCATTGAACTGTTTCGCGCAGGCAGGCGTCGACCTGAGCGGCGTAGATGCACCGCTCATGCTGGTGACCGACGGGCANCTCGATCTCACGCTCGCGTCGGCACGCATCGTGTCGCCAACGGGTGAACAGCTTTCATGCAAGTAAATACGGCCGCATCGGATCGGTCCAAAGGGGAGGATACTATGACCAGACTAAAATTCGCCGGGACATTCGGCACCATGTTGTTCTGCTCGGTTGCTGCCGTGCCGCTTCACGCCCAATCCGCGCCCGCAACGGCAGCGCCAAGCGAAGCGACGGAAGATGACGGCTCTGATGTCATCATCGTCACGGCCAACCGCCGCGAAGAAAACCTTCAGGAAGTGGCTGGCGTNGTTCAGGCGCTCGATGCCGATCAGCTACGACAGGACGGCATCGTCGAACTTCGTCAGCTGCAGACGGCCGTGCCCGGTCTGAGCATCGCCAACCAGGAAGGCAACGTCGAGATTTTCATCCGGGGCGTCGGTTCATCGAACAACACCGAACTGGGCGATCCCGGTGCCGCCCCTCACCTCAACGGAACCTATATTCCGCGGCCGCGTGGCCTGGGTCTGATGTTCTACGACCTCGAACGGGTCGAGGTGAACAAGGGACCGCAAGGAACGCTCTATGGGCGCAACGCGCTTGCGGGCACCCTNAATATCATCACTGCNAAGCCACGGCTTGGTGAATTCAGCGGCTACGCACAGGCNGAAATNGCCAACCGCTCTTCTTACGGTGCGGAAGGTGCNATCAATATTCCCTTAGGCGATACACTCGCTGTGCGCGCTGCTGGGTACTACGTCGACCGGGATTACGGTTTNCGCAATGTTTCTACCGGCGAACAGGCCAGCCAGCTCAAGCCGGCGGGACTNGAAGAGAACTACGCCGGGCGNCTTTCCATGCTGTGGGAGCCTGACGATCGTNTGAGCGTCTCTGTCGTTGGCGATTACGGCAAGGAGACGGGAACCGGCTATCCCGGAGCGAACATCTTCGGCGCCGTTACCGCAACTGGCCTGCGTCCAGACAAGCTGAACCTCAAGGATGTCGTCTATCGCGGCATGCAGGGCGACATGGAGAACGAGCTCTGGGGAATTCAGGGCAAGCTTTCCTACGACTTCGGCACCTTCACGGGCGAATTGACCGGAAGTTACCGTTCGGTCGACTTCTATCAGGCCAATGCCAGCAGCGAGGGCATCGATTATCCCGGGCGCGACCTGGACAATTTCCAGTACGACAACTTTTCGAACAATTTCTGGCAGACGAGGTCGCAGAGCCAGGTTTACGAAGCGCGCCTGTCCGCAAACGAGGATCAGCGCTTCCGCTGGAACCTGGGCGGCTTCTATTTCAAGGAAGATCAGGCAGTCGGCTATATGGCGGTCGCCGACCGCGGCTACTGCTGCTACTCGGGCACCGAATTCACCATGCCCGATGTCAATGGCGAGAGCTTCGCCTTCTTCGGTGACGGGACCTACGACATTACGGATCGCCTGCGCGTATTCGGCGGGCTGCGATACACCGAAGAAAAGAAATCCCGTTACGGTATCGGTGGAAACTGGGCTCTGACGCTGGGCGGCGAAGACTTCGCCTGCTGCTTTGCCACACGTCTTGGAACCGAAGGCTTCCGCCCGAACTTGCTCGATCGCCCGAACTTCAATGTCAGTGCCATCGACACGCTGCAGGGCCGCGCTCAGTTCTTGATCGAGGGAATCCGCAGCCCGGGTCTGCGTGACACTCTCATCCAGCAGATCGGTGCGATTGCCGATGGCACCAATCCGAACGGTACCTGTATCGACCGACCCGATATCGACAATGGCTTCGTCGATTGTCCGGCGGGATTCGGTGGGGGTTTCAGTTTTGTCGAACTGACCATTCCCGATCAGCAGATCGGTCAGGCCAAGTTCGACTTTGTCGACTGGCGAGCCGGCCTGGAATTCGACATAGGACCGGACAGCATGCTGTATGCCAAGGTGTCCACTGGACATAAGTCCGGCGGCTTCAATGACAGTTTCAACGGTTCGACAATTCCCGAAGCATTCAGCCCCGAAAAGCTGGTTGTCTACGAAATCGGCAGCCGGAACAGTTTCGATGCTTTCGGTCGCCGGGCAATCTTCAACCTGACGGGGTTCTACTACGACTATTCCGATCAGGTTTTTCAGGATCTGACTTGTATCAACCTGGACGAAACGCAGGCCCCGCCAGTCTGCAATGGATACTCCCTGGTCAACCGGAACATCGGTGCATCGCGNATCTANGGTGCGGAAGCCGAACTGCGACTTAAACTGCCGGCACATTATGCGCTTGATCTCAATGCGGCTTATCTCGACACCAAGGTCACCGAAGGCGTGGTGGCAGATGCCCGCGCCCAAGATTTCGATGCCGGTGGGCAATCTCCGCTCGTCAGCTTGGTCGGCAACCGGCTCCCGCTGGCCTCCAAGATGAACCTGAGTGCCCGGCTATCCCAGTGGTTCGACATCGGCTCGGGCCGTTTCGACTGGCAGGCTCTCCTAAACTACCGATCCTCCTTCTTCCTGTCGCAGTTCAACGAAGATGACATCGTGTTCCTGGACGGCACGCGCCAGAGTGCGCTGGACGCGGGTTTTCCCGACCGCCAGAACGGTTTCGTGACACTAAATCTCGGCGCCGGTTATACGATCGGCAACTTCAGGCTTGAAGCTTGGGCGAGCAACTTCCTGAACGAGGAAATATCGCAGAAGGCTCTTGTCGGTTCGTCTTTGAACATCCGCTTCCTCAATGACGCACGGACTTACGGCCTGCGAGCACGGGTTAACTTTTGAACTAGGGCGAAAGAGAAACTGCAAAACGCTTCTATGGGGCCGGGGTGATGAGCATACTCCAGCCCCATCGTTGCGAATTTTTTCTGACGATTTGCAAAGAGGTCAACAGAGACAACTATTGCCCCCTTGTTGTCAGAATGTTTTGGTTGTTTTGCTCTCAGGCTGCTTTGGTTGCGACAACTGGTAGAACCGGACAGTCCGCTTGCGGCCCAAAGACTGCCGCAGTGCGTGTACCTCGGACCACTGGGCTTAACTGCCGCTAGTTCATTCGACCTCGCTCTGTCCGTTCAGAGCCTTGACCACGGATTGTGCTGTCGCCTTTGCGGAGCCAGGATTTTGACCGGTAACAAGCCGATCATCGACGACGACCTTTGAGATGAAGGGTATCAGTGCCTTTTCATACAGCGCCCCCTTATCTTTCATGCGCTGTTCGACATCGTACGGCACATCCTTGGCCACCCCCGCAAGGATCTCTTCTACCCAAGAATAGCCCGTCAGCTTGCGCCCCTTCACTAGTAAATCGCCATTCGAGAGGCGTGTTTCCAGCAACCCGCAATAGCCGTGACATACTGCCGATACGACGCCGCCCGCCTCGAAAATCTCGCGCGTGATGCGCTGGATTTCCTTTGCGTCCGGAAAATCGAACATCACGCCGTGTCCACCGGTAAAGTAGATAGCGTCGAAATCCCTCGCATCGATATTGCCGGGGCTCTTCGTGGTTTCGAGCAGCTGCATCTTCGCGCTGTCTCCCAGCCATTCTTTACCGGAAGCGTCGATATTCGGCCATTTGAGAGAGCGCGGCTCCAGCGGCGATTTGCCGCCCTCGGGGCTAACAATTACCTGCTCATACCCCGCTTCGGCAAAGGTGTGCCAGCCATGGGTCAGCTCAGTCAGCCACAGCCCGGTGGGGTGGGTCGGATCGGCGTAATGGCCGACATTGGTGACGACGTGGAGGATGCGGGTGGTCATGGTTTCTGCCTTCTGGAAAAAGGCTGGCCGCCCGCGCCTTGACGAGCGGCCATCCGGCAAGCGGGTTCAGCTCTGGACGAATTTGAGCAGATCAGCGTTTACTGTTTCGNCATTCACCGTCAGCATTCCGTGCGAGAAGCCTTCGTAGATGATCAACTCACTGTTCTGCAGCAGCTCGTGCTGTTTCAACGCAGCGGCCTTGTATGGAACGACCTGATCGTCATCGCCCTGCATCACCAGCATCGGCACGGTGATTGCCTTAAGGTCTTCGGTCTGATCGGTTTCGGAAAAGGCCGCGATGCCTTCATAGTGTGCCTTCGCGCTGCCCATCATGCCCTGCCGCCACCAATTGTCGATCACGGCTTGTGAGCTTTCAGCGTCGTCACGATTGAAGCCATAGAAAGGGCCGGAGGGAACCTCGCGGAAGAACTCGGCGCGATTGGCGGCCAGCGCCTCACGAAAACCGTCGAACACTTCCTTGGGCGTGCCTTCGGGATTGTCGGGCGTTTTCACCATCAGCGGGGGCACGGCGCTCACCAGCACCCCCTTGGCCACGCGGCCCTGAGGCTGGCCGTGCTTGGCAATGTAGCGTGCGACCTGACCGCCACCAGTCGAGTGGCCGATATGGATCGAATTCTGCAGGTCGAGATGCTCGACAACTGCCGAGGCATCGGCGGCATAGTGATCCATGTCGTGCCCATCGCTGACCTGGGCCGAGCGGCCATGTCCGCGCCGATCATGCGCGATTACACGATAGCCATGTTCCAGGAAGAACAGCATCTGCGTGTCCCAGTCATCTGCGCTGAGCGGCCAGCCATGGTGAAAATGGATAGGTTGCGCATCCTTCGGCCCCCAATCCTTGAAATAGATCTCCACGCCGTCATTGGTTGTCACAAAACTCATAGCATTACCTTTCCGTTAGATTGGTGAGAGTCTTTCTCCGGCTCTGCCGGCAGCGCAGCGACCTATGGTGTATCAACGATCTCGGGGGTGTAGAGTGCCGCCTGAAACTCGGGCTGGTAGTCGTATCGAACCAATTTCCTCAGGCCGAGTGACCGGATGAATTGCGAGATCGGACCATCGGACAGGTTAAGCTGAATGTCCTGAGCATCGGTGCTGCTCGCCCGCTCGATTGCTCGCACATCGGTATAGCCATGGGTCAGCCGGCCCTCGGCATCGAGATTGGTGAAGTTCGACCGGGTGATTTCGGGCACCGATCCGGTAACGTCGAGCTTCCTCCCGACCATGGAAAAATCGAAGTCTCCTGCCTCGTCGAAATAGGTGAAGCTGACATCACTGCCTGTGTCGTCATATTCGATTGGGATCAGCCATTTGGGCAGATTGTATCCGACCACACCGCGCGCCCGGGCCAGTTCGGTGTTCACCGGCAGCTTGAGGACATAACCCCAGAGGCTGTTGTCGTTGACCTCGCCCATCAACGAAATCAGTCCCCAATTGCTCGCATTGGGCTTGGTCGTCACGATCGAAATCGACAGCTCGTCGTAATGGCCATTGTCGCAATAGTGGTAAGCGTAGGAGGTGATCGCCACCAGCGCATTCCCCGGCGTGTAGGAGATCGGCTTCACCCGGTCCTTTACCTCGTCCGGGATCAGCTCTTCGATCACATCCATATCGGCGGTGTAGATCGCCGTGATGCTGGAGTTGCTGTAATAGAAGTTGGGCGACCAGGTAGTGAAGCCGACCTCCTTCTTCTGCTTTTCGATTGTCTGGAACCAGCTCAAATCAAGATCAGGCCGCTCCTCAGCCACCACTGCAAGTGGCGGATTTGATCGGAAACGATCATAGAGCCCACCCTCTTCGATGGGGACGTCCAGCCCGGCCAGATCGATCATGATGTTGCGTTCGCCTGGGCCGGTCTGTTCGGCCACGTTCACGGAGCGATCGCTCTCTACATCGTTGATAGCGGCATCGTCGCGGATAAGGCCGGGCATATAGAGCACCGCGCCGCCCATCGCTGCAATGCCAATGGTAATGGCACCAATCTTGGCGGTTGTTGATTTGAGAAGTGGCATTGGAAAATTCCTCGATAATTCTTCGCTCAGGGTGCGTTTCGGTGCACCCTCTCAGGCTGTGCGGCGGTCCCTTAGCCAAGACTGATACTGGCTGTTTTTGCGCATGGTCTGAAACTGCTGGGCAATCAGGGCCCAGAGTGGCGAAACATTGGGTTTCGGCGCCTTGCCTTTACCCAAACGGCGCAGCTGGAACTTGGTCACGCCCATGCGCGCAAGACTGGCGACACCCTGCTTCTTGAACGTGATTTCGGGCAGCCGGACCGCGTGCTCCTCATCGCGCCACCGGTTGGGCAGGTCCGGCGCAAATGCCAGTGCTTGCGCGATCCCCACCATGGCGACGCCAGCCTTGCCGTTTTCGGGAGCGAGCGCCTCTTCGGCCACGGCCCGCCTGCGGATACCACCTGTAACCATGATCGGCATTTTTGCCGCAGCCTGAATATCGCGGGCGAAGTCGATGAAATATGCTTCGCGTGCCCGTGTACTGGCCTTCTGAGGCGCACCGTGCATGGCGGGGCTTTCGTAACTGCCACCCGAAATTTCCACCAGATCGACCGGCAGATGGTTCAGCAACCGCACAACAGAGATCGCATCTTCGGCATCGAAGCCGCGCTTCTGGAAGTCGGCGGAGTTGAGCTTTACGCCAAGCCCGAAATCCGGGCCGACCTGTTCGCGGATCGCCTGCACGATATCGGTCAGGATGCGCGCACGGTTCTCAATGCGGCCGCCCCATTGATCGTCCCTCCGGTTTGTCTTGGGGGAAAGGAACTGACTAATTAGATAGCCATGCGCGGCGTGGATCTGCACACCGTCGAAGCCTGCTTGCTGGGCAAGTTGCGCCGTTGTCGCAAACTGCTCGACAACACGTTCAATGTCCGCGTTCGTCATTGCCCTGGGCGTTGCGAACATTTTCGACAGATCGCCCATGTCCACCGGCACGGCGGAGGGCGCGATGGCATCAGGGTTGTTGGCCTTGAATACCTGGCGTCCCGGGTGGTTGATCTGCATCCAGATTCTTGAGCCGCCCGACTGGCCGGCACTCGCCCATGCGCGGAAGGGCCCCAGCGGCTGTTGGCCATCGAGGATGACCCCGCCGGGCCCGGTGACTGCATCGGCAGCGACCATCACGTTACCGGTGAGCAACAGGCCTGCGCCTCCTCGCGACCACTGTCGATAGAGGCGAAGCAGTGCCTCACCCGGAAGATGGCTATCGTCGGCCATATTCTCTTCCATTGCGGCCTTGGCAATGCGGTTGGGAATGGTCTGACCGCCCGGCAGTTCCAGCGGCTCATACAGGCGTGAAGCGTTTGCAAGATTGGTCATTTTCATTGTCCTCGACATCTCTTGCAAACCCATATAGGGCTTAAACCTAGGTTTAAGGTCAAGGGCAAAGCCGAAGAAAAATGAAGATCGGTGAAATCGCTAGCGCAGCGGGGGTCAGCACCTCACGCATTCGCTTCTATGAGAAGCGGGGCATCATTCCGCCCGCAATCCGGGACGACAATGGCTATCGCGACTATTCGCCCGATCTGATCGGCCAGCTGAATTTCATCGAGCAGGCGCAGAAACTTGGCTTCACGCTGAAAGAGATAATCAGTGTCGAGCCCGGATCGGGCGATCACCCTGTCTCATGCAGCGTGGCGGTCGATCTGCTCACGCAAAAGCTGTCTGCGGTTGATGAACTGATTTCCGAGGCGCGCCAACGAAAGAAAGAAATCAAGGCGCTGATTGCACAGCTTGAGAAGTCGGACAGCTAGCAGGCCCATCAGAAAGCGCGCTGCCGAACCGGTTGCTTCTGGCTTCTGCAACTCCAACTCCGGACAGTCTGCTAGCGGCCCATAATCGGACGTTCGATGTTCACTCTCGGCGCTGTTCGGGGGGCGTTGCTGGCTGTCCTGTCACTATGGTGCATGGGGGGCGGGCCCGCGCTCGGTCGCTGGGGGATCGCGCCGGGCGGGGCTTCCCGCAGGCGGGAGAGGGTGGCTTATTCCCGGCCTGGATTGTCCCGCCAGTGGTCCTCCTCCTCGTTCCACTGTTCCAGTTCGTCCTCGACCTCGATAAGGTCTTCCAGCTCTCCCGCTGCCTTCCAGTCGCTGCTGGTTAGCTGGGTGAAGGGGGTGTCGATGGCGTGATCGGGCGGGCCGTCGTCCTCGGCGCGCTTGCGGCGGGCAATCTCGGCGAGCTGCGTCTGCATGGCCTCGATCTCTGCCAGGCTCATGTCCACCGGATCGAAATGTTCGACCATGGCGGCGTTCATGTCGTCCTTCTCCGCACGGGAAAGGGCGGGGAGGGTGTAGCTTACGGCGAGGCGGACGGGTTTCGGGTTCGGGAGCGGGGCGGTGCTGCTAGAGGATGTTTTTGTCTGTCCTACCGCTATGCTGCTTGAGGACGTTCCTGTCTGTCCTATCGCTACGCTGCTTGAGGACGTGCCTGTCTGTCCTATCGCTCCGCTGCTTGAGGACGTGCCTGTCTGTCCTATCGTTACGCTGCTTGAGGACGTGCCTGTCTGTCCTATCGCTACGCTGCTTGAGGACGTGCCCGTCCCCCCATGCAGCCTTGCGGCGTCGCTATCGAAGTAACTGGCGGCGAGGCGTTTGCCGCGTTCGTCGCGGGCGTTCATCCGGAGGCAGAACATCAGCAGGCGATCGTTGCGGATGCGGCGGAAGCCTTTCAGCTTGCCGGCGACGAAGACGGGGCTGAGCTGGCCGTCGATCGCGCGTTCATAGGCGATGTCCTTGAGCCGCTGCACGCCGAGATCGAGTGCGGCCTCCCACGCGCGGCGGAAGCTTTCGGAGCCCGGGCGGCGGCGCAGGTAATAGGCGCCTTCGGGGCTCATGTTGACGTAGCGCGCGGCGCGGCTGACGCTGCCGGTATCGGCGAGGGCGCCGATGAAGGCTTTCTGGCGCGCCGGGGTCCAGCCATCGTGGCGGTATTTGACGGGAACGCTGTCGAAGGCGGGGAGGTCTTCGGCGGCGACGGGGATGCGGGTTTCGGCGGGGTCCTTGCGGCGGGTCATGCGGGCTCTCCTGACAGATGGGCGCGCGGGCATGGGCCGGGAGGGGGGCTGTAGGAAAGGGAAATAGGATCGGCGCAGGGGTNGCTCCTACACGCGATTGNGGGCGCAGGCGGGCCGGGGCGCGGTAAGGTTCGCTTAACCGAGCGACATAGGCTTTTCTTAACCGGAACAGGATAGGGGTCGGGCGGGGCGATGCATCATGCGTCGACATACCCCGCTTTGCGAAAGTGTGATGCGATGGCATTCCTGTGTCGTTTACTGGCCCGGCTGCTGCACGACCACAAAGGCAACGTGCTGGCGATAGTCGGAGCGGGCCTGGTCCCGCTGACCATCATGATCGGTAGCGGGGTGGACCTCAGCCGCGCCTATATGGCGAAGAGCAAGATGCAGAGCGCCTGCGACGCCGCCTCNCTGGCCGCGCGGCGGGTGATGAAGAACGATTCCCTCAACGATACGGTGCGCAATACGGGGCAGGAGTTCTTTACGTTCAACTTTCCGCAGGGGCAGTACGGGGCGCAGGCCTTCACCCCGGTGATCACCANGCCGGAAGCGGGCGTGATCCGGGTGAACGCCTCGACCGCGATCCCGACCGCGATCATGCGCCTGTTCGGCTTCGAAACGCTGCCGGTCGCGGTAAGCTGCGATGCCTCGCTCAATTTCGTGAACACGGATATCGTGCTGGTGCTGGACGTGACGGGGTCGATGAACGATCCGGTCGATGGCACGCGCAAGATCGAGGCGCTGCAGGATGCGGTGATGGCGCTCTACGACGAGCTTGCCCCGATCCAGACGCAGCTGGCCGCGCAAGGGTTGCGCCTGCGGTACGGTGTCGTGCCCTATTCGAGCACGGTGAATGTTGGGCGGTTGGTCTATGCGCAGAACCCCAACTACATGCGCAAGAACACGACGGTGCCGTCACGCGTGGCAAGGTTCGACAACTATGCGCCGAAGCCGCCGACACTGAGTGGCGGGCAATGGGAATATTACAGCGGTTCCATCAGCAACAATCAGTGTCAGAATTATGTGAATGCCGATGATGTTCCGGGTGGTGGCCCTCCTCCGACCGCGACGACTGCAGTCAAATATCAGGGAACCTCATCGAGCGATGCCTACGTCCAGTCCGAGAACTGGGGCTACACCGGAGCATCCGACCGCTCGGGCAGCAATCAAAGTTGTCGTCGTTGGAGGGTCCTCGAAACGACAACCTACGACACCAGCAAGAGGCAGTTCAGCAGCTGGACCTACCAGCAGACAGAGTATGACGTCACTGACTATCTCAAGACAAACGGCAAGCTGACCTTCGCAACCGATGGTACCGGCAGAACGAGCACGCCCGGCCCGTTCAATCTCAAGGACCTTGCCGCCGCGGTGACCGGTGGAAGCGTTGCCGACATGACCTGGAACGGATGCATCGAGGAACGCGACACGGTGACCAGCATCGATGGCGGCACCAGCATGACGATCCCCTCGGGCGCAAACGATCTCAATATCGATCTGATACCCAACAGCGATGCGACGCGCTGGCGACCGATGGTGCCCAACCTTATCTACACCCGCAATGCCGGCACAACGTCAGGCACATCGACATCGATCGGAACCACTTCGGGCTCGATCATGAACAATTCCTACAGTAGTGGTTACTGGGCCTGCCCTTCGGAAGCGCGCCGTCTTGCGGTGTGGTCCCGTTCGGCTCTGGATACCTACGTCAAGGGGCTGGAAACCGTAGGCGGCACCTATCACGACATCGGCATGATCTGGGGCGCCCGCCTTATCTCCACTGGTGGGATCTTCGGCGATAGCTGCGATGTCTACAACGGCATGCCGTGCAACCGCCACGTCATTTTCATGACAGACGGCGACCAAACTGCCTACTGCAATGTGTACGGCTCTTACGGCGTCGAGCGCAACGATATGCGGGTGAAAGGCGCAACCAACTGCACGTCCGACGATCAGGGCAATTCCNTCACTGCCCAGTTGCGCGCTCGTCACGAGCAGCGNTTCCGCATGGCGTGCAACGCNGCAAAGAATATGAACACCTCGGTTTGGGTCATCGGGTTCGACACGGCGCTCAATTCCAATCTCACCGGCTGCGCGAGCAGCCCGGGGCAGGCGGACACGGCCGCCAACCGCACGGCTCTGATCGCCAAGTTCCGAGAGATCGGCAACCAGATCGGCGCACTGAGGCTAACGCAATGATCGGTCTGTTCAAACGCCTCCGCAAGGAGGAGCAGGGTGCGGCGATCATCGAGTTTGCCTTCGTCCTGACCCCGCTGATGCTGTTCCTCCTGGGAGGTCTGGATCTCGGCTATCAGGCCTANCTTCGCTCAGTGGTGCAGGGTGCGCTCAACGATGTATCGCGAACGGGCTCGCTTGAGGCGCCGGGTTTTGCCTGCAGCGGCGATAGCGTCGAGGCAAAGATCGGTTGCGCGATCAGAACCCGCTCCGACGTGGTGGCGCGCAATGCCACCTATCAGATCAACATGCGCAGCTTCTATGATTTTTCCAGCATCGGGCGAAGCGAGAAACTCGTGACCGATTATAATTCCAACGGGCAGTACGATCCGGGNGATTGCTTCATCGACCTCAACGAGAATGGGNCTTTCGATGCGANCGCGGGTCGTAACAATATCGGCGGCGCGGACGATGTCGTGTTCTATGAAGTGAACCTGTCCATGCCCCGCCTGTTTCCGATTCATCGATTTCTGGACGTATCGCCGAACTATTCCATCAACGCGACCAGTGCGATCCGGAACCAGCCCTACGCTGTTCAGAAGAAACCACCAACGGTGTGTGTGTGATGATGCGTGAAGCAATCTTGCCACGGCGCTTTCTGCGCCGGCTGCGTTTGTCGGAAAGCGGTTTGGCCCTGACCGAATTCGCCTTCTCCCTCCCGATTTTCATTACCCTGCTATTCGGCGGGCTGGAAATAATCAATTTGGTGATGGCGCATATGCGGATCAATCAGATTGCAATCACTGTGGCGGACAACGCCGGACGTGCACGGTCGGGAATCGACGAGGCAGATATTTACGAAGTATTTGCCGGGGCTACGCAGGCAGGTACGGGCTTGGATTTCGCCAGAAACGGCCGGGTGGTCCTATCTTCATTGCAACCCAATGGCAAAACCGGCGGCAACGCCGGCCAGATGATAAATTGGCAACGATGCTTCGGGTCTCTCGCGGTCGCCCCACGTTACGGTTTGCAGAACAAGGGACGAAACGATTCTTCCCTCGCTGCAGGAATGGGCCCTGCCACAACGCGGATCAGGGCTGCCCAGGGCACAGCGGTAATGTTTGCCGAGGTATCCTATCATTACACGCCCAAGATCCTGCCGAGCATCGTCAGCAGCGGATTGGATTTGCGATACGAAAGCGCGTTCAACGTGCGTGAACGGACCAATCAGGACATAACCAATACGCAGCGGCTCGCGACCAATTCCTGCTGACCTANATCAATCGNTTNTTCGCAAAGGCAATTNGCAATGGANAAGAAATTTGCCTTGATGCTGGCTGGCGGTATCCTGCTGACTGTCGCATTGACGATGGCCGAGGGCGGGCCCGTGGATCGTATGATCGATACGAAAGGCCAGGACGCGCACCGACTGGCCCAAATTCGCAGCGCGCAGCAGCAAATCGGACAATCTGTGGATGTGCCGAACGAAAACGGCGCTCAATGGTTCGCAGGTAGCCCGCCAGTCACACCGACGCCGATAGAAGTCTATCGGCCGGAAACCGTCCATGTAGAAATACCGCCGGACGTCATTGATCCGGCCGTGGTGGCGGCCAGCCCGATACGGTGATCGGGCGGCCTTTACCGCAGCGCGAACGTCCCGGAATCAGGGACGGGTCTGGCCGTCGCCGTGAACGAGGTACTTGAAGCTGCACAGCTGCTCGAGGCCAACGGGACCGCGGGCGTGCATCTTGCCGGTCGCGATGCCGATTTCCGCGCCCATGCCGAATTCGCCGCCATCGGCAAATTGGGTGGAAGCGTTATGCATCACGATGGCGCTATCGATCGATGTCATGAACTGACGTGCTGCATCAGCATCTTCGGTGATGATGGCATCGGTGTGATGGCTGGAGTGTTCTTCCACCCAGGCAATGCCTTCGTCCAGTCCATCGACGATCTTCACCGATGCGATAGGGTCGAGATATTCGGTGCTCCAGTCTTCCTCGGTCGCCGGCTTGAGGCGATCATCGATTGCGACGGCGTCGGCATCGCCGCGTAACTCGCAATCGCCAGCCATCGCGTCGGCGAATTTGGGAATGAACGCTTCCGCCACGGACCGGTCGACCACGACGCTTTCCGTTGCACCGCATACGCCTGTGCGGCGAAGCTTCGCGTTGCGGATGACCTTGACCGCCTTGTCGACGTCGGCTGCCGAATGCACATAGCTGTGGCAGTTTCCGTCGAGGTGGAGGAGGGTAGGAACGCTGGCCTGATCTCTGACCAGTTCGACAAGTCCACGCCCGCCGCGCGGAATTACCAAGTCGACGAATTCGTCCGCTTTCAGAAGCGCGGCGACGGCATTGCGGTCGGTCGTGCCAACGGTTTGGACGGCGTCTTCGGGGAGACCGGCTGCCTTGAGTCCGGCGCGCATGCATTCGACGATCACGCGTGTGGAGTTNCGGCTTTCGCTGCCGCCGCGCAGGATGACTGCATTGCCAGACTTGAGGCANAGCGCGCTGGCATCGGCCCCNACNTTGGGACGGCTTTCGTAGATCATACCGATCACACCGATCGGCACGGCAACACGTTCGATGGACAGGCCGTTGGGTCGTTCGAACGTCGCAAGCTCGCGACCGACGGGGTCGGGCAATTCGGCGATTTCTTTCAGCGCACCGGCCATGCCGTCGATCCGGTCGTCGGTCAGACGCAGCCGGTCGATGAAGCTGTCGGGCTTTTTGCCTTCGACACTCTTNACATCTTCNGCATTGGCTTCGAGCAGTTCGCTCTTGCGGGTCCGAAGGGCCTTTGCCGCTTCTCGCAGAGCATTGTTCTTTGCGTCTGTGGTGGCCGAGAGGAGGCCGCGAGCGGCCTTGCGAGCGCGCTGGCCAAGTTCGTGAATGTGNATTTGCGGATCAAGTGCTTGGTCGGTCATAGTTTCTCTCTTGTCTTGTATTCGGAACGGGAGGCGCTGAGGGTCAGCGCAACTCTACCGCCCGGTCGTAAGCTGCCTGCAACGTATCATGGAGGCGGGTGGAAAGGCCACCATCGCCATTGAGCGCATCAAGGCCGGCGGCAGTCGTTCCGGCCTTGCTGGTGACGGAATTGCGCAGTTCTTCCAGGCTGGGGGCGCCCGGTTCGCTGGCCATTGCAATCGCGCCGCCAATGGTGCCGAGAACCATTTCGCGCGCTTCGTCTTCGGTAAAGCCCTGTTTCATGGCGGCTTCCGCATAGGCGCGGGCAATTTCGAACACATAGCCGGGGCCCGAGCCNGCAACGGCGGTCACCCGGTCCAGCTTATCTTCGCTATCGACCGTCACGGTCGACCCGGCCCGGCTCATGAAATCCTGCGCATGGGCAAGGTGGTCATCGCTTGCGTGCGGGCCGGGGCAAATTCCACTGACCCCGCGACCGATTGCAGCGGGCAGATTGGGCATCGTGCGAATGACGGGTGCATCGCCCATGAGCTTTGACAGGCGTGCGGCCGAATAGCCTGCAGCAATCGATAACACGTAACCGCCGGCGGCCAGGTTGCTCACGTAATCTGCCAGAATGTCGTCAATCAACTGCGGCTTTACAGCGGCAATGATGCAATCGAACTGGTCATCCGCGATTTCCGAACGATCTGTGACAAGCGCGACACCGTCGGGAACGTCGCTGCCGGCGGGGTCCACCACCGTGATGGCTTCGGGGCCGTTGACCCATTGGGACAGTAAAGCGGAACCCATTTTCCCGCAGCCGACAATGCAAACTGTTTTTGTAATGTCTAAATTCCGTTTCCGAGCGTCACGGCTCTATTTAAATGTNTCTTATACTTTGTGTTCNTGNCGAATTATTTGACCGTTAGGCGGCTAAACTGGAGAATACCTATTTATCAACGACGTATGGATATTTTCAAAAATCCGGTTGTGCGCCGCACCATTACGATCTATATTCTTTTCAGAAAATTTCAAGGCTGCGCAATATTTGGGAACATGACTAAAAAACCTACCATTGTCGTCAAAATCGGTTCGGCCCTTCTTGCCAACCAGGAACTCCTCACGCCGCGTTATGGTTTCCTCCAGCGCCTGCTGGAAGATATCGCACAATTGCGGGCGCAGGGTAGCAACGTCATTCTCTGCTCCTCCGGTTCGGTGGCGTTGGGTCTGCGTATTATCGGTGAAACGCCCGAAAGCGCCGGTGTTTCCGACAAACAGGCGGCTGCCGCCTGTGGAATGCCCTTGCTGCTCAACGCCTATAAGCAGGTGGGGCATGAATTCGGTTTCGATATCGCACAGGTCCTGTTGACGCTGGGCGATTTCGAGGACCACCGCCGCTTCCTCAACACTCGCAACACCGTGCATCGCCTGCTTGAATCCGATGTCGTTCCGATCGTGAACGAGAACGATTCGATCACCACCGAAGAAATTCGCGTGGGCGACAACGACCGGCTGGCAGCGAAGGTCGCGCAGATGGTCGGGGCTGACGATTTCGTCATCCTGACCGGTGTCGATGGTCTGTATGACCGAAATCCCGACGATCCCGAAGCGCAGTTCGTGCCCGAGGTCGAGGACGTGGGCATGTATATGGACGCGACCAAGGGCAAGAGCACGCTTGGCACCGGCGGCATGGAAACGAAACTGCTAGCCGCCAATATGGCGCAGGAGGCCGGCGTCACCACCTGGATCGCGCAGGGCGAGGTAGACCATCCGGTCTCCGAAGTGCTCAATGGATCGCGCCGGTCGACCAAGATCCTGCCGCATCCCAACCCGTTGTCCGGCTGGGACAGCTGGATCGCCAACCGGCTGCAAATGGCGGGTAGCATCGTGATTTCCGATGCGATCGCTGCGGCGTTGAGTGGGGATCGGCCGATTCGCCGGCAGGATGTCATCTCGATGACCGGCGATTTCACGCGCGGCGATGTGCTGCATATCTACGACAGCAAGGGTATCGAGCGTGCACGCGGATTGAGCGATTTCACGTCGGAAGAATTGCGCGTGCTGACCAACAATCCCGACACTCAGGCCGAACAGCTTCTGGGCTATCGCACCAAGGGCGAAGTCATCCGGAGTGCCAATCTGGTGATGCTGGAGCATCGCCACCTGCTGTGGGACGCGCCGGAAGAAATCGCGCGCCGGGATTGGGACCAGCCTGCCGTTGGATGACGATAGTGGCTGCTGCCGGGGGACAGGGCTGCTAACTTCACTTGGCGTTCATGGGGGCGGTGGCTATAGGCTGCTACCCATGACGAACCAGACCCGTTCCACGACGAAGCTCATTCTCGGCACCGCGCTTGCAGGCGCGTCTCTGATGACCGCGGCCTGCGCCGGCCGCAGCAGCGGCCCAGCCGATACTTCCTATGTCGCTCGCGACGTGGAATCGCTGTATGGCGAGGCAAAGCGGCGGCTCGACAGTGGCCAGGCGACTCTTGCGGCGGCCCTGTTCGACGAGGTGGAACGCCAGCATCCCTATTCGCCATGGGCCCGCCGGGCNCAGCTGATGAGCTCGTTCAGCTATTATGTCGCCAAGGATTACAACAAGGCGATCCAGTCGGCGCAGCGTTTCCTCCAGATCCATCCGGGTAACAAGGATGCGCCNTANGCNTTCTATCTGATCGCGCTGAGCTATTACGAACAGATCAGCGATGTGCAGCGCGATCAGAANGTGACCGAACAGGCGCTGACGGCGCTGCAGGAAATCGATCGTCGGTTCCCCAATTCCGATTATGCGTCCGATGCACGTCTCAAGATCGACCTCGTGCGCGACCATCTGGCGGGCAAGGAAATGGAAATCGGCCGTCATTATGAACGGGCTGGCCGCTGGATTGCCGCTCAGATCCGCTTCCAGAACGTGGTCGACAATTACCAGACCACGAGCCACGCGCCCGAAGCGCTGTACCGTCTTACGGAAACCAGCCTCGCGCTGGGTATTCCGGACGAAGCGGTGAAGTATGCGGCGGTGCTGGGTGCNAACTACCCGGGCACGGAATGGTANGACAAGGCGTATGATCTGGTGCAGGATCACGCNGCAGGCGTNACGCCGAGCTGAGCCATTCNGCCGAGCCGGGCTTTCGGTTTTGGGGCTCTTCGGTTCNTAACTCGGCTTCGNTTCGATCTTGTGGGACCGCANGCGNNTGCGGCCATCATTCTTCGCTCGATAANAGNGCGCGATCNGCCNGGCCGTACAAGCCGTNCCAACCGGCAGGATCGCTCANCAGTGGCAANCAGGGCAAAAGCTCATGCGCCGTTTACATCGGTCAGGCATCGAAAGGGTGTCGATTGGCGTGCGTGCCCTGCTGACTCCGCCCGCGGCAGCCGCTAGGAGGTGCCTGCATGCTGACCCGGCTATCCATCCGCAACATCGTCCTTATCGAGGGGCTCGATCTCGCCTTCGGTCGGGGGCTGGGCGTGCTGACGGGCGAAACCGGGGCAGGCAAGTCGATCCTGCTCGACGCGCTTGGTCTGGTGCTGGGCAATCGTGCGGATAGCGGGTTGGTTCGGGGCGGAGAGGACAAGGCCAGCGTTTCGGCCAGTTTCGAATTCAACAGCCTGCCGGGCGGTCTGGTGCAATTGCTGGACGATGCCGACATNGAACTNGAGGANGGTGAGCCGCTGATCGTGCGTCGCCAGATCAAGGCGGATGGGAAGAGCAAAGCCTTCGTCAACGATCAGCCGGCCAGTGTCGGCTTGCTGCGGGAGATGGCCGGTTATCTCGTCGAATTGCACGGCCAGCACGACGATCGCGGCCTCGTGAACCCGCGCGGTCACCGCGCCCTGCTGGACCGGTTCGCGGGCGGTGATGCCGGGCGTGTGGCAGCGGCATGGTCGAAATGGCGCACCACCGAAGACGCACTGGCAGAGGCGCGCGAGGCGGTCGAGGCCGCGAAGGCCGACCAAGACCTCCTGCTGGCTCATCTCGCCGAACTGACGGCGCTCGAACCGCAGGCTGGCGAAGAAGCGCGGCTGGCCGAAACGCGCGCGGACATGCAGAAAGGCGAGAAGCTGTCAGGCGATCTCGACGAATTGCGGCACATCTGGGAAGGGTCCGATTCACCTCTTGCGGCTTTGCGCGTGGCCGCGCGGCGGCTCGACCGCATAGCCCCCGAACACCCGCTGCTTACAGAAGCGCTCGGTGCGCTGGACCGTGCGGTGATCGAAGCGGGTGAAGCAGAAGACAAGCTCTCTGCCGCGGCGGAAGCACTGGTTCACGATCCTGCTGCCCTCGACGCNGCGGAAACCCGCCTGTTCGAANTGCGTGCAATCGCGCGAAAACATCGCTGCGAGGTGGATGANCTNCCCGNCAAGATGCGCGAGATGCGCAGNCGGCTGGAAAGNATCGAAGGCGGNGAAGCGCANCTGGATGCGCTGGAGGCTGCGGCAAAGGACGCGGGCCAGCGNTATCGCGCNGAGGCCGAGGCGCTGCATGCCACACGGGTTGCTGCAGCACTGCGGCTCGACGAGGCCGTGGCGCGCGAACTCGCTCCGCTCAAGCTCGATGCGGCGCGTTTCAAGACGGCGGTTACCGAGTTGCCAGAGGAGAGATGGGGGGCTGCGGGAATGGATTCCGTTGAATTCCTGATTGCAACCAATCCGGGAGCTGATTTCGCGCCGCTCAACAAGATTGCCAGCGGCGGCGAATTGTCGCGCTTCATACTGGCGTTGAAGGTGGCCCTGGCGGAGCAGGGCGGCGCGGCCACGGTGATTTTCGACGAGATCGACCGCGGCGTAGGCGGCGCGGTTGCGAGTGCGATCGGCGAGCGACTGGCGCGCCTTTCAGCCGATGGNCAGCTGCTTGCCGTGACGCACAGCCCGCAAGTCGCGGCGCGGGGGCGTACGCACTACATGATCGCAAAAAGCTCAAATGGCACNGTGACNAAGACCGGTGTCGCCCTGNTGGACGAAGCCGGACGCAAGGAAGAGATCGCACGGATGCTAAGCGGCGCNGAAGTAACCCCCGAGGCGCGGGCGCAAGCCGACCGTCTGCTGGAAGGGGTNTNAAATGCNGCCACTGCTGGCCTGCCTTTTTCAAGATGAGTATGTTTTCTGATGACGCCAGACCTCACCGAGGCCGATGCCGCAAACGAGTTGATGCGGCTGGCCAAGCAGATTGCGCATCATGATCGACTTTACCATGCCGAGGACGCGCCTGAGATAACCGATCAGGAATACGATGCGCTGGTGCGGCGCAATGCCGAACTGGAGGCCGCATTTCCGCAGTTGGTGCGGGAGGATTCTCCGAGCCGAAAGGTCGGCCATGCCATCGCGTCCTCGCCGCTTTCCAAAGTAAAACATGAGGTTCGCATGATGAGCCTCGATAATGCCTTCAGTGCTCAAGAGGTTGAAGAGTGGGTAGCGCGCGTTCGTCGATTCCTGTCGCTTGCGGACGACGCGCCGCTGGCGTTCACGGCGGAGGACAAGATCGACGGCCTGTCATGCTCGCTCCGTTACGAGAAAGGCGTTCTGGTTCGCGCGGCCACCCGCGGCGACGGTCAGGTGGGGGAAGATGTGACTCCCAATGTGGCCTTCATTCCAGACATTCCCCAATCGATTGCCGGCGAAGTACCCGACGTCTTCGAGGTCCGCGGTGAAGTCTACATGGCGAAGGCCGATTTCCTTGCCCTCAATGCGGCGCAGGAAGATGCGGGCGGCAAGCTTTTCGCCAACCCGCGGAATGCTGCGGCCGGCTCGCTACGGCAAAAGGATGCTACCGTTACGGCAAAGCGCCCGCTGAAGTTCTGGGCGCATGGCTGGGGCGCAGCGTCGGCTGTGCCGGGAGCGACGCANCAGCAAGTGGTCGACGNNTTACGCGAATGGGGTTTCCCGGTATCTGCGCTGTTTCGNCGCGTNGAGGATACGCNAGGNCTACTGGGCAGTTATGANGCCATCGGCGAAGCGCGACCTGAACTTCCGTATGAAATCGATGGCGTCGTCTACAAGGTGGACCGGCTAGATTACCAGCAGCGGCTCGGCTTTGTTGCGAAAGCCCCGCGCTGGGCGCTGGCACATAAGTTTCCTGCCGAACGGGCGGAGACCACGCTGGAAAACATCGATATACAGGTCGGACGCACGGGCAAGCTGACACCGGTCGGGCGTCTTGCACCGGTATTGGTCGGCGGCGTGACGGTTACCAATGTCACGCTACACAATCGAGACGAGATTGAGCGACTGGGCGTACGTCCCGGCGACCGCGTGGTCGTGCAGCGNGCAGGNGACGTTATTCCACAGCTTGTGGATAATCTGACCCGGGACGAAAAGCGCACACCGTTCANATTTCCCGACCGCTGCCCCGAGTGTGGCAGCGAGGCGGTGGCGGAAGAAGGTGAAGTCGACGTGCGCTGCACCGGCGGCCTTATCTGTCCTGCGCAACGTACGGAAAGATTGAAACACTTTGTCAGTCGTGGGGCGCTCGACATCGACGGGCTGGGCGAAAAGACNATCGATCAGTTCTTTGCACTTGGCTGGCTGGAAAGCCCGGCCGACATCTTCCGGCTNAANGACCGCCGCGCCGATATTCTAGCGCTCGACGGNTGGAAGGAGCGGTCTGTGGACAACCTGTTGGCTTCTGTGGAAGCCCGCAGNGAGCCCGATGCCGCGCGCCTGTTGTTTGGACTGGGAATTCGCCACGTCGGGTCGGTGACCGCGCGCGATCTGATGAAGAACTTTCACGAATTGCCTGCGCTGCGCAGCACGGCGGAGAAGGCTCATGCGGGTGATGAGGACGCGCTGGCTTCGCTCGTTTCCATCGATGGTATCGGCAGTGCGGTTGTCGAGGCGCTCGGCGATTTTTTCCATGAAGATCATAACAAGGCGGTGTGGGAAGANATACTCTCGCAAGTAGCGCCGCCTCGCTATGTCGTCGAAACCCGGGATAGTCCGGTCAACGGCAAGACNGTTGTCTTTACCGGGAAACTGGAAACCATGAGCCGGGATGAGGCAAAGGCACAGGCCGAACNTCTTGGAGCCAAGGCCAGCGGATCGGTCAGTGCAAAGACCGACCTGCTCGTGGNNGGCCCGGGCGCGGGCAGTAAGCTCAAAAAGGCCGCTGACCTTGGTATCGAAGTGATCGACGAGGCGGCGTGGGCCGACATCGTCAAGGCGGCCGAGTAGGTGCTGGCAGCTATCCAGCCTCGGGTGCTCCGCATAGCTGGACTGCTGCGCAAACGTGGCGAGAAAATCGCGGTCGCCGATGGCGCAACAGGCGGGTTGATCGCTGCGTCGATACTCACCGTTCCGGGGGCGCTCGATTTCTTCGTCGGGGGCGGGGNGGTGTATTCCTTCCGCGCGCGCGACGTGCTCTTCAATCTTCCGCGTGATGCCTATGACGGAATGCGCGGGACAAGCGAGGACTATGCGCTGCTTCAGGCGCGCGCCATTCGGGACAATTTCGGAGCGGAGTGGGGCTTGGCCGAAAGCGGTTCGGTCGGCGGATCGAACCACCCGAGCGGCGCGCCGGCCGGGAGGAGCTGTTCCGCAGTGGCGGGGCCGGATGGTTTCGAGTTCGCGCGGGTAACCGAAACCGGAAGGGACGACAGGATCGCCAACATGGAAGCTTTTGCCACGGAGGCACTGATAACGCTGGAGGAAGCGTTAAATCGCTGATTCAGGAACAAGCTGTCAGCACTGCGTTGAACCGGGGTGAGCGCATCTTTCCGGTTTATCATCTTCGCCGTTCCCGTCATGCTACTGGCGCTGATCCTGGTGTGGACACCGCGCAGCCATCCGGAAGTCGATGGCGATCCGCTGGTCGAACAGGCGGCAGACGAGGTCCAACCGGCCCCGATGACACCTGAACAGCGCGAGCTGGACCGAGAAATCAGCCGTATCGGTGGTACATTTCCCGGCCATGTAGGCATTGCCGTGCGCGACATTGCTGCACGCAGGACGCTTCATTTCAACGGCCTTCAGCTTTTCCCTCAGCAGAGCGTGAGCAAACTCTGGGTCACGCTAACTGCTCTCGGCGAGGTCGATGCAGGGCAGCTCGAATTGACCGAGAAGGTCGAAATCCGTGATCCGGACCTGACCGTCTTCCACCAGCCGATCCGCGACATCGTTCGCCGGCGAGGTAGTTTTACGACCGATTATGCCGATCTGATCGAACGGGCCATCACCCATAGTGACAATACGGCCAACGACCGCATCCTGCGCCGCGTCGGCGGACCGGATGTAGTGCAGAAGTTCCTCGACGATCATGGACTGTCCAGCATCCGTTTCGGTACCGACGAACGGACGAAGCAGAGCGGCATTGCGGGGCTGACGTGGACGCAAGCCTANTCGAAGGGAGCTGCCTTNTTCGATGCGCGCGACCAGGTGCCGGACCAGAGGCGCAGCAATGCGTTCGAGGCCTATCTTGCNGATCCGATCGATGGTGCCCCGCCGGTTGCCATCGTNGAGGCGCTGGCCCGCCTGCACGAGGGAAANCTACTTTCCGGCCCGTCTACNGCACTGCTTCTGGCCACGATGTCGCGCACGAAGAGCGGCCCTCAACGCCTCAAGGCCGGTGCGCCGCAAGACTGGATCGTCCGCCACAAGACCGGGACGGGTCANGTCTATGNCGGGGAGCAGTCCGGATATAACGACATCGGGCTGTTCACATCGCCTGACGGGCGGACCTATGCCATTGCTGTNATGATCGCCCGCACGCGGGTGTCCATTCCGGAACGCATGGCGATGATGCANGAGGTCGTGCGCGCGGTGGTGAACTACGACACGACAATCGCCGAGGATCGAGATGTGGNTAGGCGTATGTCAGAAGAAGACGGGACTGCCTGAACCNATTGCTACCGCGAACCGGCCTGCAACGGTTCGGGTATCCATTTCATGACGCCACCTTCGAGCGGCGTCCATAGGCCCACGCGAATNCCGGCGGTGGCCAAGGTGTCGCTGGTCCACTGGTTGCAGGTGTTGCCGAGGTGATAGGTACCGGGCGCGTCGTAAAAAACGTCATTCCCGAAATACCCGTGATACANNGTGCGCTTGTCNGNTGGNACNATCTGGCGTTCGACNGCGGCGACGAGCCGGGCATANTGNCTTGGAGNAATNACNAGCGGACGCAGATCCGCGCCGGGGGCCGGGCGCACATAATGGGCGACATGCAGCAGNCTGTCGCCGCTGATGATCGCCCCTATGGCGGTGGACANGGTGATGTCGGCCCAGGTCGGCGTGTTGAGGAANACCTCGCGTTCCCCCCAGCTCACCGAGACATGCGTATAGGGGCGCTGGAAATCGTTTACATCGCCGGCTGGAAAATCCGCTCGCCAATCCTTTTGCGGTGTGACGAGCGGCATGACGATTGCGGTATGGACGCCGTTGGTTTCGATCATGATTTCGATACCGCTATCGGGTTCGGTCCAGCCCGAATTCCGCGGAATGGCGCTGCCGATCCATGCAGCCATAAGAAACAGCACGAACAGGCCGATGAGCACGGCCAGTGCCCACGCGCCNACNCGCGCAGCGCGCTTCATCGGTGGCGACTTTTGCGCAGCCACAAGATCGACCAGTCACCATTCACCAACCGGCGACCAAGACGAAATCCGAGTTTGCGATAGNCGGTCCGCACGCGTGTNTCCTGCGTTTCGAGCANCCCTGCGAGCAGCAGATTGCCACCTGGAGTGACGGCGGAAGCGAAGGACGGCGCCAGTTCGACCAGCGGTCCGGCAAGGATGTTGGCAATGAACAGGTCGTACGGGCCGCGCAGCTTGAGCAGCGGGTCGTCCATCCCGTCGGCGATGACCATGATCAGCTCGCCTGCGCGGTCGCCTTCGACGATGCCGTTCATCGCCATGTTGTCNCGCACNACGCCCGCGCAGACCGGATCGATATCCGATGCGGTGGCGGTTGCGCCTGGCCAGAGATNCATGGCAGCAAAGGCCAGCAGTCCTGTGCCGGTACCGATATCGGCATGGTTGCGGGCGACCACGCCTTCGCGCTTCATCAGGTCGAGCATGGCGAGGCAGCCCGCGGTGGTCTGGTGCTGCCCGGTGCCGAAGGCCTGGCTGGCAGGAATGGCGAAATCCACCATNCCCGCATCGGCGGGATGATCAGGCGTGCGGACGTGGAAGCGGCCCGCGCGGATCGGCTCGACGCCTTTCTGGCTTTCGGTCACCCAGTCGGCTTCGGGCACCTTCTCGACCGTCAGGGTTGGTGCATCGCTATCGAACAATGCGGCGACGCGTCTGAGCTCAGCCTTCTTCGGCTTATGNTCCAGATAGACCTCGACCGTCCATTCTTCAGGGCGATCATCGGCCACTTCCATGCCGGTGACGATCCATTCAGGCGGCCAGTCGATCGCNTCTTCGTGCGCGACCAATGCCGCCCTGGCGACATCCTTGGAAACTTCCGCAACGATCTTCCAGCTATCAGCCACCCGCACGTTCCTTGCTAAGGCGCTTGTCCAGTGCGGAAGTGAGAGCGGCAGCATAACGCTGACATTGACCCGGCGATCCGAGCGTGCCGTCGCGCAATTTCTCGATCAGGCTGCTGGCCGAGGGATGGGGCGTCAGCAATTCGTCGCAAGGCAATTGAGACACTTTGGAAATACTCGTGCGGAAAGCGGCAATGGTCTGCGGGTGGTCGCTGAAGCGGTAATTGTCCGCCGACACGGGTGAAAGACTATCGACATAGGCTATGCGACGACAGGCGGGCGGCTCGTCATCGGAGGNGCAGGCGGTCCAGGTGTAACTCATGGCTCCGGGTGTGTGGCCCGGGGTGGCGTGNGCGGTAATGGCAATGTCGCCCAGCGTGAGGGTCTCTCCATCCTGGATGATGCGGGCGACTTTCACAGGCGCCATAGCCGGATGACCGGCATCCGCCTGTGGGTCCTCATCCGAAACCATCCCGCTTTCGAGAACAGGGGCTGCGAGNGGCGAGGCGATAATCTGTGCACCGGTCGCCTTGGCGAGAATTGCATGCCCACCGACATGATCAAAATGTTCGTGGCTGGCGAGGATGTACCGAACATCTTCAGGATCCACGCCGATCCGGCGCAGATTTGCGAGGATCAGTTCGCCACCTGCCTCGGTACCGCTATCGATGAGAACATGGCCTTGAGGGCTCGCAACAAGGATTGCGGCAATCCCGCAAGTGCCGACGTACCAGCTATCGCCGAGAATTCGGAAGGGCGGGGCCGCCTTATCCCACTCGTCCCAGTCTTCGCAGCTTTCAGGAAACGAGGCGCCCGAGAGGTTGGCCGCCGCCAGGCTTGGCATCGACACGGTATCAGGCGGGGTGGTCGCAGCACATCCGGCAAGCAACAGCGCTGGTAGCAATCTAGCGAACATAACTGGCTCCGTTGGCGTCCAGTGTAGCTCCCGTCATGCTCGCAGGAGCATCAAGCGCGCAAAAGGTTATGATCCGCGCCATTTCTTCGGGTTCGGCTACCCGGCCAAGAGGAATATCGGCAAGAAGGCCTGCACCGCCGCGGCTTTCGAGGTAATCGCCCGCCATTGCAGTATCCGTAAATCCGGGTGTGATGGCAAAGCTTAGGATGCCCTGATGCGCATATTGGCGGGCGATGGTCTTGTGCATGGCCAGCATGCCCCCCTTGCTCGCAGCNTAATGCCAGTGGGCAGGCGAATCTCCGCGATGGCCCGCTCGGCTGGCGACNTGAACGATGCGGCCGGGAAAGCCNCGTTCCTGCCAGTGCTTGACTGCAAACCGGCTNANCTGNGCCGAAGCGGTCAGGTTGATCCGCATGGTGTCCTCCCATGCGTCGAGCCATTCGATGTCCGAACGATCNAGCGGGTTCGGATCGAAAAGNCCAGCATTGTTGATCAGGACGTCGATTTCGCCGCCAGTCCTGGCGAGNGCGGCCTCCCACAATTCGTGCGGAGCACCCGGCTCGCAGAAATCTGCNGGGACGGTGTCGACAGCCTTGCTCGACGTCGCCTGGCCGATNACCTTCGCACCGCGTGCTTCGAGCGATGCCTTGGCAGCGGCGCCGATGCCGCGGGAGGAACCTGTAAGGAGGATGGTAGTCATTACGCCGCTGTATCGAAGGGAAAGCCGCATTGCCATCCTTGCGCCACGCGTCAGCTTCGCTAAGGGAAGGCCTTCAAATTATCCAACCGGACGAGAATGATGGCCAACCGCCCGATCGCACCACATCTGCAAATCTGGAAATGGGGACCGCACATGGCGATCTCCATCCTCCATCGCGTAACCGGCGATGGTCTCGCCCTGGTCGGCCTGGCCGTCCTGCTCTGGTGGCTGGGCGCAATGGCAGCCGGTCCCGATGCGTACGCGACCTTCCAGACGGTCATGGGCTCGCCGCTGGGCATGGTCGTGCTGGTGGGCCTTAGCTGGGCTTTCTTTTCGCACATGATGAGCGGCCTTCGCCATTTCGTCATGGACATTGGTGCCGGTTACGAACTCGACACGAACAAGACGTGGTCCATTCTCGCGCCGCTGCTCGGCATTCTTCTCACGGCGGGCTTCTGGGCCCTCATTCTGCTTCGTTAAAGGGTAAGACCCATGGGTAACGGAACCTCCATCGGACGCGTGCGCGGGCTGGGCTCGGCACACGAAGGCGCGCATCATTGGCTGCTGCAGCGCTTCACCGCGATCGGCAATCTGGTCCTCGCACTGTTTCTGGCGGTCAGCCTCGCGCTGCTGCCGAATTACAGCTTCGCCACCGTTACGGGCTGGGCATCGCAGACGCTGCCCGCCACGGCACTGGCGCTGCTTATCATCTCGGTCTTCTGGCACGCACGCATCGGCTTGCAGGTGCTGATCGAAGACTATGTCCACGACGCCGGAACCAAGTTCGGCGTCCTCGCCCTTCTCAACTTTGCAACCATCGGCGGCGGCGCGTTCGGTCTTGTTTCGATAGCACGCCTCGCCCTTGGAGGAGCCGCCTGATGGCTTTCAATCAGACTTTCAGCATCAACGGACGCGAATATCCGATCACCGATCACACGTATGACGTGGTCGTCGTGGGCGCGGGCGGTTCGGGCTTGCGCGCTACCATGGGTGCAGCCGAAAGTGGCCTCAAGACCGCGAACATCACCAAGGTCTTCCCGACGCGTTCGCACACGGTTGCCGCGCAGGGCGGCATCGCCGCCAGCTTGGGCAACAACACGCCCGACCACTGGCAGTGGCACATGTACGATACCGTCAAGGGTTCCGACTGGCTCGGGGATCAGGACGCGATCGAATACATGGTCCGCGAAGCACCGCAGGCGGTTTACGAGCTGGAGCACGCTGGTGTGCCCTTCAGTCGCAACGATGACGGCACGATCTATCAGCGCCCCTTCGGCGGGCACATGCAGAACATGGGCGANGGCCCNCCGGTGCAGCGNACCTGCGCNGCGGCCGACCGTACCGGTCACGCCATGTTGCACGCGCTCTATCAACAGAGCCTGAAATACGACGCGGATTTCTTCATCGAATATTTCGCGCTCGACCTGATCATGAAAGATGGCGTCTGCGTCGGCGTGATCGCCATGTGCCTCGACGATGGGACGATCCATCGTTTCCGTTCGAAAGCCGTGGTTTTGGCAACCGGTGGTTATGGCCGCTGCTATTTTACTGCGACCTCCGCGCACACGTGCACCGGTGACGGTGGCGGCATGGTGCTTCGCGCTGGCTTGCCCTTGCAGGATATGGAATTCGTACAATTCCATCCCACGGGTATTTACGGTGCCGGCGTACTGATCACCGAAGGCGCACGCGGGGAGGGCGGTTATCTGACCAACTCCGAAGGTGAGCGGTTCATGGAACGCTATGCCCCGAGCGCGAAGGATCTGGCCTCGCGCGACGTCGTCAGCCGTTCGATGGCGCTCGAAATGCGTGAAGGCCGCGGTGTGGGCCCGGAAAAGGACCACATTTTCCTCCATCTCGACCATATCGATCCGACCGTCTTGGCCCAGCGCCTGCCTGGCATTACCGAAAGCGGAAAGATCTTCGCCGGTGTCGATCTGACCCGCGAACCGCTGCCGGTTACGCCGACCGTCCATTACAACATGGGCGGCATTCCCTGTAACTTCCACGGCGAAGTAATGGCAGGCGATACCAGCGATCCCGAGAAGATCGTCCCCGGTCTGTTTGCAGTGGGCGAAGCAGCCTGCGTGTCGGTGCACGGCGCCAACCGGCTCGGCTCGAACTCGCTGATCGATCTCGTCGTCTTTGGNCGTGCTACNGGCCANCGCNTGAAGGAACTGATCAAGCCGGGTACCAGCCACGACGAACTGCCGAACGACAGTGCCGATCTCGCCCTGACNCGTCTCGACCATTTCCGTTATGCCGANGGCAGCACCCCGACCGCCAAGCTGCGTTCGGATATGCAGAAGTCGATGACTCGCCACGCGGCCGTTTTCCGCGACAGCAAGCTCCTGGCCGAAGGCGTCGAGGAACTGACGGCAATCAACAAGCGGATGGAAGACGTGAAGGTCTTCGACCGCTCGCTGATCTGGAACAGCGATCTGATCGAAACGCTCGAACTCGACAATCTCATGGCACAGGCGAACGTGACCATGGCGAGTGCGGAGAACCGCAAGGAAAGCCGCGGCGCGCACGCTCACGAAGACTACCCCGATCGCAACGATGCCGAATGGATGAAGCACACCATTGCCTGGTTCGACGGCTGGGGCGGCAACGGCGGCGGCGTGAAGATCGACTACCGTCCGGTCCACGAATACACGCTGACCGATGACGTGAAATATATCGAACCGAAAAAACGGGTTTATTGATGCGAGCGAGGGTGGTGGCATTCGCCGCGGGTGTCGCGGCGTTCGCCGCCGCCCCTGCTGCCGCGCAACTCCAGCCCGCAGAGCAAGCCATCGTTGCAACCGTCGAGGACGGGTTCGAAAGCGATGTGGCGCTGCTCGAAAAGATAACCTTGATCAATTCGGGTTCGCATAATCATGTGGGCGTGAAGGCTGTTGCCGATGCGCTCATCCCGGAGTTCGAAGCGCTTGGCTTCACGACCGAATGGATCGACCAATCGGCCAACGGGCGAGCGGGGCATCTGTTTGCGCGCCATGATGGTGCGGCAGGCACCACCAAAATGCTGCTTATCGGGCATCTGGATACCGTGTTCGAGCCCGATTCTCCGTTCACCGGCTTCGTTCGCGAGGGTGACACTGCGGTCGGCCCCGGCATTCTGGACGACAAGGGCGGGATCGTCGTAATCATTGCCGCTCTCCGCGCTATGAAACAGGCCGGCACGCTCGACGATGCCAATATCGTCGTCGCGCTGACAGGGGACGAGGAAGATGCCGGTGAACCGCTTGAAGCGGCGCGCAAGGATTTGGTCGAAGCGGGAAAATGGTCTGATGTGGCGCTCGGCTTCGAAGGNTTGTCGATCCGCGACGGCAAGGACATGGGNGTCATTGCACGGCGATCATCCGGTGGCTGGACGCTGACCACCAGCGCGANNAGCGGNCACAGTTCGGGGATTTTCTCGGAGTACGCAGGCTATGGNGCGATTTATGAAATGGCCCGTATTCTCGATACGTTTCGCAGGGAGCTGGCCGAGGAAGATCTGACCTACAATGTAGGCTTTNTGGCCGGCGGGACACCGGCGCATTTATCCGAAGACGGCCTCTCTGCCACNACCAGCGGCAAGACGAACATCATTCCCTCGACTGCGGTAGCCCGCGGCGATCTGCGCGCTTTGACGCAGGAACAGAACGAGCGTGTCGCCGAGAGAATGCGTGCTATCGTTGCCGACCACCTCCCCGGAACCGAGGCGCAGATTGCCATCGAGTTTCGCTATCCCCCGATGGCACCGACCGATGGTAACCGTGCGTTGCTGGACAAGCTCAATCTGATCAACGCAGATTTGGGTCGCGAAGCGATGCAACCTTATCCCCCTTCGCTTCGCGGGGCCGCCGATATCAGCTTCGTTGCACCTTACACCGATGGGCTAGCGGGAATGGGACCGACCGGCACCGGAAGCCACGCGGAAGGTGAGACGATCGAACTGCGCTCCATCATTCGTCAGGCACAGCGCACAGCCATTCTGATGAGCCGACTGTCTCAGGAACGTCCCGACGATTAGGCGTGGCAATGCGGNTTCTCGCCACTATCGTTTCTGCGGCGCTGCTGACGGCCTGCGCAACGATCGCAGCTGCGCCGCCCGCGCGGCTTGCGGCGGATCCCTTCTACCGCAAGCATGTGGACGCGGCGGGCATACCTATCCTCTCCTCCGCCCGTGTCCCGGATGCGGCACTTTTCGCGGCACGCGACATGGTCCGCGGCATGCTCGCTCACCGGCCCGATCTCGCGGCATGGCTCGTTTCCAACGATTATCGCATCGCGCTCATTTCCCGCGACGAAGCGCTGCTTGATTTNCCGGAAAATGCNNACTGGACCAAGCCGNCCCGTGACGANCCGCGCCTGACCCGATGCGAACTGAAGCATTACGATGAACGGATNGGNTCGAAGACNGANCGGGAATATTGGGACGAACGGGCGCGCGGAATCGGGGGTGAACGCATGGTCGGGTCCGAAGAGGACGTCTTGGGNCTGCCGATAAGCCGGTATTGGGGNGAGACGATCTTCGTNCACGAATTTGCCCACAATGTGCTGTTCGCGATCGAGGGTGCAGATNNGGNCCTTTATGAANGGGTCNCGGNAGCCTACGCAAATGCCTTGGCNAACGANCTGTGGTTTGAGGAATACACCACCACGACGATGCAGGANTATTGGGCGGAAGGAACGCAGTTCTGGTTCAATTCGAANCGTCTCCAGGCNTTCGATGGACGCCGGATNCTGAACGCTCGCGATCTGGCCGANTACGATCCGCAGCTCTANGCGGTCNTGGCCGAAGCTTANGGCGACAGCCACGAACTTGAGTCGGACCCATTNTACATGCATNCCGCCCGAGTCCCTCCGGGGCCGCCTCCGCTAAACACCGCTGAGGTGTGCTAGTCGGGCTGGGTGGCTTCTACGCGGCGCATATCCACGATTTCGACAGGCTCTGCCAACAATTGCCCNTTCATCCAGCCCTCTCCCTTTTCTGGGTCGGGCGGCAACGCATGGATCGCCTGCACGACATCCATACCGTCCACGACATAACCGAAGACGGCGAAGCCCAGCTGAAGATTGGGATCGGATGAGGTGGGATCGGCATCGAGACCCGTCTGGTCCTTTATCATGATCGAGAAGTCGCCCGTGGACGTCCCGGGATCGTAGCGCGCCATCGATAGTGCGCCATTCGTGTGGCTCAGTCCCGTCTGGCTGGTCGGCTCATGTGCGATCGGATCGAGGACGCGATCAGGGTCCATCTGCGTGCCTCCCTGCAACAAGCCGTTGGGAGGTTCACCCCAATCGAGGTGCATTGCGCGGTAGAAATGCGTGCCGTCGAACCGATCCTCGTCGACATAGCGGAGAAAGTTTGCCGCGGTGACCGGCGCTCGCTCGGTCTCGATCGATACCGTAATATCGCCCATCGTGGTCTCGATCAGGACGAGTTGCGTGGCATACTCACGGCTTTGTACCTCCGGCTCGCTTTGGGCGAAAACCGGAGACGTAACCAGTAAAGCGGCGGCGGCGAGGGCGAATCGACGGATCATGCCGTCAGCATGACATGGTGGCCTGTCAGATCACACCCGCAATAAGGCCGCGCTCCGCGGCTTCCTTGCATCCGATGTACCAATTGTCCGGCGCCTTGTCGCGGACCTCCTCGAACTCGACGTCGGCCCCGTCCACGATCGCGCGGAAACCCTGTTCTTCGATGGCGATCGAATGTTCGATTTCGTTCAACGCTGCTTTGAGCTGNGCAATGCANCTTTTCAGCGGCCCGTTCAGCTGGATCGTCTTCGCAATCTGGCGCTCGTGCAGAAGGAGCGAGGAATCTTCGGTCATGTAGCGGCATTCTACGGGAAATCCGGCCATGAATGTCGCGCCCGCGGAATAGACAGCGGATTTTCCGAGGAAATAGATCGTCCGACCGGCATTGCGGAGGAGGCGAACGTCGTCGGCCATCGTTCTCGCGATTTCCGGATTTCCGCCCAAGGTGGTGAGCGCAATCACGAGCAGGCCTTCCTTCGGTGCTGCGCTCAGCTGATCGCGGAATTCGGCATACATAGCCTCGTCGACACTCCCGACGAGGCGAAGTTGCGGCGCGGCAAGAATGGCATTTCGATCGTCGTCGTTCATCGGGTCCGGTTTCCTATTGGTCGAGTATTCTCCCCAGCGCACCGCGGGGAAGGTGGTTCCAGACCGATGATCACACGGAATCGAGTGTTTACATGCGTAATCGAAGTCGATATAAACTTCGCTAGCAATCGAACCANTGGGAGCAGGCAATGTCCAGGCGCAAGGATACCGGTGAGCGGATCAGCGATGCCGAGCACGCCATTATGGAAGTGTTGTGGGACAAGAACCCCGTGTCCGCGACCGACGTCTGCGACGCCATTTGTGATGAACGCGACTGGTCGATCGCTACGGTTAAGACTTTGCTTAGTCGCCTGGTTCAGAAAGAGGCTGTCGGCACAGAACCCGACGGACGGAAATTTCTTTATCGCCCGCTGATCGAACGCTCCGATTATGTCGGAGGCGAAAGCCGTCGCCTTGTCGATCGACTATTCGGTGGCCGTGCAGCTCCATTGTTTGCGCAACTAGCGGAAAGCGAAGCGCTGACCGATGACGATCTTGCCGAAATCGAGGCGCTCTTGAGGGAGATGCGCAAATGACCGAACTTGTTCGCGATTATTGGGAACTGTTCCTTTTCGATACGCTGTTATGGACCGGTGGTCTTATCGCGCTGGCGCTTCTCTTGCGCCGCCCCGTGGCAAAGCACCTTGGCGCGGGCGCGGCCTACGCCCTTTGGTTTCTGCCACTCGCGCGGCTGCTATTTCCACCCGTGACCCTTCCGGCATGGATGCGGCCTGCCTCGTCCGAGAGCGAGGCACTGATAGAGCCTGTCCGGTCGGGGCTGGTTTCTGCACCCGGTGCGGACGTCGGCTTTTCCTACACCGAATTCGTCGCGCCGGCGATGCCGATGCCGGCGAGCTCTTCCATCGATTTCGTGGTTCCGTTGGTGATAGTTTGGCTGGTCGGCGCGGTGATCTTCATGGGCCGTCGCTTCTGGCTCTATGGTGAACTGCGCAGGGAACTGCTCGTGGATGCGCGGCCGGTGGGCGAGGTGGGCAATATCCGCCTCATCGAAACGCCTGCGATTTCAGGTCCCATGGCTTTCGGCGTGCTAGACAAGGTCGTAGCGCTTCCCGACGGCTTCATGGTCAGCCGCGAACGGCAGGTNCGCGATCTCGCTATCGCGCANGAAGTGGCCCACCATCGCGGACACGACATACTTGCAAACATGNTNATCCAGCCGCTGTTTGCGATGCACTGGTTCAATCCGCTCGGCTGGATGGGCTGGACGGCCATGCGCCGGGACCAGGAAGCGTTCTGCGACGCCCGCGTAGTCGCCAGTCGCAGCCGTGACGAACGGGCGGCCTACGCGTCGGTCATCGCCGACTATGCCCGCCGCTCCGGGCCTGCCCCGCGACCAGCTCTGGCTGCGCCGATGGCCTGTCCGGTGCTCGGCGACAAATCGATCATTCATCGCCTGCGTAGTCTGCCGATGACGGACCATTCGCGTCGGCGCCGCCTGGTCGCACGCGGCACGGTCGCGGCTGCGCTGGTCGCTTTGCCAATGACTGCCAGCGTCTACTATTCCGAAGCCATTGCTGCGCCCTCCACCAAATCGCAGATTCCCGCTTCTCCGCTTTCGCCAGCTGCACCTTCGGCGCCTCTGCCGCCGCAAGAGGTTGCGGCAGCCGAACTTGGCGATCGCACGGTCCGCATTGAGCGCGTGGATGACAACGGCAATGTGACCGAGCGGCGGACTGTGCGTTACGGCGATAGTGAATGGTCCGAAATGACCGCGGGCGACGAAGCGGATCACCAGGCAGCCATGGCAGAACATGAAGCGCGAATGGCCGAACTGGAAGCAGACCGTGCAGAGCGGAACAGCGAGCTGCAGGAGCGCCTGAGCGAGCAGCGCGAACTTCGGATAGAGGCCGCAGAGCTTGCTCGCGAGCGGGCAGCAGAAGCGCGCGNCAATTCCGAAATGCGGGTCGCAATGGCATCGGCCACCGCGGCAGGCGTGCAGGCTCGCGCAGTAGCTGCGCGTGCCCGTGCTTCGGCGCCGCGCGTCGTGAACCAGTGCCGCGGTTACGATGCGCCGGTTACATCGGTCACCGACGCTCAGGGCCGCACCACCATGTATGTTTGCGAAGAATATGGCGATCGCATCGCACTCAAGGCGCTGAAGGCTGCTCGGCAGGCACTCGCCATCGAGCGCAACCTTTCCGATCGTCAGCGCGCAGAAGCGCTGCGTGAACTCGACGCCGAAATTTCCGGACTTTCGCGCTAGGTCCCCACAGGCGCGTATACGAAGGGCGCGGTCATTGTGCCGCGCCCTTTTCGGTTTTCGAAGTGCGGTCAGCCTACGTTTGTGATGCGATCGCAGGCCCGGTCATCACCTTGCAGACCCATGCGCAGCGCGTCGCTGCGTTGCTTGCTGGTGCCGTGGGTGAAATTTTCAGACGAAACCCGCCCGCCCGTCAGCCGATCGTCGCCGATGGCGGCCGCAGCGTTCATGCCTTCTTCGATATCGCCCGGTTCGATCAGATTGCGGTTCTTCCCGGCCCATACACCTGCGTAACAATCTGCCTGCAATTCCATCAGCACCTGAAGCTGGTTCGCCCGGCGCGGGTTCTGCTGCTGAAGGCTGCGCATTTGGTCGGAAATGCCCGTTATCGTCTGGATATGGTGGCCGTATTCGTGGGCGAGAACGTAATAGCGGGCAAAATCCCCGCCAGCGCCCAACTGCCGTTCCAGCGTGTCGTAGAAACTCGTATCGATATAGATTGTCTGGTCTGCCGGGCAATAGAACGGGCCGACTGCCGAAGATGCATTTCCGCANCCTTTCGTACNGACGCCGCCGCCGCCGAACAGGTCGAGCGTAGGCTCTTGGAAATCGTATCCCTGATCACGGAAGGTCTGGGACCACGTCGTGTTGAGCGATGTCAGGGCATTGCACGCTTCGGTCGCATACTCGCTGCTGGTGCAGACTTCCTGCTCATTGGTATTGGCCGGCCCAGCCTGCTGCTGGCCTTGCTGCACGCTCTCGACCATTCCTGCAGTCTGCATCGGGTCCAGTCCGAAAACGAAATAGCCCAGCGCCGCAATGATGATCGTGCCGCAACCCATACCGCCCGCCTTGCCGCCGGGCATGCCTCCGCCGCTCGATCGGACATTGATATTACCGGTATCGAAAGGATTGAGCCGCATCCGTTCCCCCTGTGCTGTCGGCTTTACAGCGCTCACTATGTGCGCGATGGCCTGAATCGATATTCCCTATAACGGCCGGAGGTTCAAATGTTTCTCGATGGTAAGCGCGCACTCGTCACCGGGTCGACCAGCGGCATCGGCCTCGCGATNGCANGGGCGCTCGCAGCCGAAGGCGCAAGCGTCGTACTCAACGGCTTCGGGGACGATAGCGAGATCGCGAAACTGTGCGACGAGCTGGGCGCAACTCACAGCGGGGCCGATCTGACCGATGTATCGCAGATCGAAGCGATGATGGAGGAAGCGGGCGGGGTCGACATCCTCGTGAACAATGCCGGTATGCAGCATGTTGCACCGGTGGAAGATTTCCCGGTCGAAAAGTGGGATACGATCATCGCGCTGAACCTGACCGCCGCGTTCCATACCACGCGCCTCGCAATCCCGGGGATGAAGGCTAAGGGCTGGGGCCGTATCATCAATACTGCGAGCGCCCATTCCAAGGTCGCAAGCCCGTTCAAGAGCGCCTATATTTCAGCCAAACACGGGCTGGACGGCCTCACCAAGACAGTGGCGCTGGAAGTGGCGGAGCACGGCGTGACGGCCAATTGCATCAGCCCCGGCTATGTTTGGACGCCTCTCGTCGAGAACCAGATTCCGGACACGATGAAGGCGCGCGGCATGACACGCGAGCAGGTTATGAACGAGGTGCTCCTCGCCAAACAGCCGACCAAGAAATTCGTTCAACCGGCGGAAATCGGCGCGATGGCTGTGTTTCTGTGCCGTGACGAGGCGCAGAATGTAAACGGCGCCAACTGGAGCGTGGATGGCGGCTGGACAGCGGACTGACAGATCGTGTCTTTGTCACTCACCGCTTTCCTCGCCGCGGCTTTCGCGTGCCTCTTGGTCAGCCTGACTGCAATGGTGCTGGCGCTGCGCGAACCCGGGCTCGCACTGAAGCCGTTGTGGATGGTTCTCGCCTTCGTCGGGGTTGGAGGTGCAGCAACGGTCTGGTCGACGCCAGAGGAAGTGTACTGGTTCTTCGGAATCGCATTGCCGACCGTGTCCTTCTCGACTGGTGACGGAAGCTGGGAACCAGTGTTGATCCGGTTTCTATTCCCTGTCGGAGCTTTGCTGGTGCTGGGGCGCCTGTACTGGCATCGCCGTAGCNGCTCGGNAGGGNGCCACTCNGCCTGAGCCACTAGCGCCCGCAACAAACCGTCGTTACATGGGCCGCCACATTTCCTCCGGCAGGCGATTCTCTACGTGGCACATCTCGACATTCCCCTCGGTCTTACTTTCGACGACGTACTTCTTGTACCGGCNGAGAGTGAGATCCTGCCATCCANGGCCAATACGACCACGTGGCTGACGCGCGAAATCGCATTGAATATCCCCGTCATCTCGTCCGCGATGGACACGGTGACGGAAGCCGACATGGCCATCGCCATGGCGCAATTGGGNGGGATCGGCGTTCTNCACCGCAATCTCGAGGTCGATGAACAGGCCGCCGCTGTTCGCGCGGTAAAGCGGTATGAAAGCGGCATGGTGGTCAATCCCATCACCATCCANCCGGATGCAACGCTGGGGCAGGCTCAGGAAATCATGGCCAAGCATCGCATCAGCGGGATCCCTGTCACTGATCGCAGCGGCAAGCTGGTCGGAATANTGACCAATCGCGACGTNCGTTTCGCGGAAAATCCGCGNCAGCCTGTCAGCGAACTGATGACNACCGAAAACCTCGCTACCGTGCCGCTCGGCACCAGCCAGGAAGAAGCNCGCAAGCTGCTTCANCAACGGCGCATCGAAAAGCTGCTGGTTGTGGANGATAACGGGCGCTGCGTTGGTCTGATCACAGTCAAGGATATCGAGAAGGCCGTGGCCTATCCCGATGCAACNAAGGATGCGACCGGGCGCCTGCGCGTTGCCGCAGCAACCACTGTTGGCGACAAGGGTTTCGAACGNACCGAAGCGCTGATCGATGCCGAAGTGGACGTGGTCGTCATCGACACGGCCCANGGCCATAACCGCGATGTCGCTCGTTCGGTCGAGCGTGTGAAGAAGCTCTCCAACAGCGTTCAGGTCATTGCCGGCAATATTGCCACGGGCGAAGCGGCCAAGGTGCTNGCCGGTGCAGGTGCCGATGCCGTGAAGGTGGGNATCGGNCCCGGCTCCATCTGNACCACGCGNGTNGTGGCCGGNGTTGGCGTACCCCAGCTGACCGCGATCATGGATTGCGTNGAAGAAGCNGAAAAGCTCGGTGTGCCCGCCATTGCCGATGGTGGTCTGCGNACCAGCGGCGATGCAGCGAAAGCGCTNGCCGCNGGTGCTTCGACTATCATGGTCGGATCGATGCTCGCCGGNACCGAAGAGGCCCCGGGCGAAACCTTCATTTANCAGGGGCGCAGNTACAAGAGNTATCGCGGNATGGGNAGCGTCGGTGCGATGGCGCGNGGCAGCGCCGATCGCTATTTCCAGGCGGACGTAAGCCAGCAGAAGCTGGTACCCGAAGGGATCGAAGGCCAGGTGCCCTACAAGGGCCCGGCAAGCGCTGTGATCCACCAGCTCGTCGGCGGAATAAAGGCGGCCATGGGTTACACCGGGAGCGCCTCGATCGAGGACCTGCGCAAGAATGCAAAATTCGTGCGCATTACCAATGCTGGCCTGACCGAGAGCCATGTCCACGACGTGGCCATCACCCGGGAAGCGCCGAACTATCCGACGCGATAGGCCATGACCCCCGCCGCACGGGTTCAGACTTCGATAGAGCTGCTCGACAGCATCATCGAAGCCGCGCGCAACAAAGGCGCGCCGGCNGATCGCATCCTTGCGGAATGGTTCCGCAACAATCGGTTCGCCGGATCGAAAGATCGCCGTGCCATCCGTGAACTGGTGTTTGCCGCTATCCGCGCCTGTGGCCCGATGCCGGCAAGCGGGCGATCCGCTATGCTGCGCCTCGGCGAGGTCGACGAGAACATTCCGGCTCTATTCGACGGATCGAACTACGGGCCCGCGGTCGTTCGCGACGGGGAANGCGCAGCCCCNGGCGGGGTTGCTCCCGAATGGCTCGAACAGCGCTTGGCCGCATCCCATATGGCAGGGCCGGAAACAGAGGCTCTGCTCGAACGCGCGCCTCTCGATCTGAGGGTCAATACGCTCAAGGCCGACCGCGCCACGCTGGAGCTTCCGGCACCTGCCATCACNACCGCGGCGCCGAATGGGTTGCGGGTGGAGCCNGGCACTCAGGTGGAACAATGGCCGGCATTTCGCGATGGTGCGATCGAAGTACAGGATACGGGTTCGCAACTCGCCTGCATAGCGGTCGCGGCGCAGCCGGGCGAAACCGTCATTGATCTGTGCGCTGGCGGCGGCGGCAAAACGCTCGCCCTCGCTGCTGCGATGGATAATCTGGGCCGTCTCATCGCCTCGGATACGGACCGCAATCGCCTGTCTCGCCTTGCCCCGCGCGCCGAGCGGGCCGGGGCGACGAACATTCAGACGATCCTGCTAAATCCGGCGCAGGAACTTGATGCTCTTGCAGATTTCACAGGGCAGGCGGACGCGGTCCTGATCGATGCGCCGTGCTCGGGCACCGGCACCTGGCGGCGCAATCCCGAAGCCCGCTGGCGTCTCGANGAAAAGGAACTGGCCCGCCTTACCGACATCCAGTCCTACCTGCTCGATCTGGCGGTGAAACTCGTCAAGCCCGGCGGTCGGATCGTGTATGTCACTTGCTCCCTCTTGGACGAAGAGGGGGCNGGGCAGTTCGATGCCTTCCTCGGCCGCCATTCCGAACTTCGGCCGAAAGAGTTGGCCCTTCCTCTTGGACGCCCCCGCGGGAAAGGAATACGCCTGTCTCCGTTTCATGATGGCACCGACGGTTTTTTCATCGCCTGTGCAGAATGAACATGTTAGCCATACCGATTATGGCTGATACGCCGCCCATTGGACGGAATACCCCGCTGGAGACTCTCATGCGTTTCGCACCCGCCGCCGCTGCCCTTTCGCTGGCCCTTGCCGCAACTTCGAGCGTGGGTTGGGCAGATCAACGCGAACCGGCTCAGCGCGCCGCGGTGCTAATCGCGGAAGGGGAAGCAGCTCTTGCGCAGAACGATGTGCAGGGCGCGATCGATGCGTATGAAGCCGCGCTCGCCGTCGATCCCGGTTACACGCCGATCCTTCTCCATCTCGCCGAAGCCGCGCGTGCGGACCAGTTGCAGGGNAAGGCAATCCGTTATTACCGCGAAGCGCTAGACCGTGATCCGCGCAACCTCGCCGCCCTTGCGGGCGAAGGCGAGGCGATGGTTGAAAAGGGNGCGNTCGAAAAGGCCAAGGGCAATCTCGCCAAGCTCCAATCGATGTGCGGCCAGANCTGCGCCGAAACCGAACAGCTTTCCGCCAGCATNGCCGCCGGTCCGCCCAAGCGCGTTCAGACGGCCGAAGTAGTNNTGCCNGAAGACGGGGCGACGCAGCAGAACTGAGCTAGACCAGCTCGCGAAAGNCATCGACCACGGCGCGGTANACGCGNTTCTTGAACGGAACGATCAGCTCCGGGAGCTGCTCGGGTTCGACCCATTTCCAGTCACAGAATTCGGGCGGATCGTGCGCTTCCAGGTCGATATCTTCGTCCGCGCCGGTGAAGCGGGCGAAATACCAGACCTGTTCCTGCCCCCGATATTTCCCGCCCCACAGCTTGCCGATCAGTTCTTCCGGCAGATCGTAGCGTATCGGTTCATCCATCGCCTTCAGGATCGTAACGTGCTCGGGCCTGGCNCCGGTTTCTTCACCNAGNTCGCGCAAGGCGGCANCTTTCAGGTCTTCGCCCTCATCGACGCCGCCCTGGGGCATTTGCCACCAGTCGCCTTCCTTGTTGTCGATGCGGCGGCCGACGAACACCTTGCCATCGCCATTCACCAGCATCACGCCCACGCAGGGTCGGTACCCGAGTTCGCTCACCTGTAACGCTCCACCATCAATTTCACGGCATCGAGGAAGGCCTCGAGATCGGTCTGGCCGCTCGGTATCGCTTTTCGCAGCGTCGTAAAGCCATGGATCATNCCGGGGAACTCGAGAAAGACCACTTCCGTGCCGAGTTGCACCAGGTGTGCGGCGTATTCCCGGCCGGAATCGCGCAGCGGATCGAGCCCCGCGGTACACAGAACCGTCGGCGGTGTATTGGAACAGTCGCCTACCATNGGGGTGTGACGCGGGTCGTTCGCATCGCCTTTGTACTGGTCGGTGAACCATGCCATCGCCGCGCCGGTCAGCAGGAAGCCATCTGCAAACAGCGAGAAGCTCTTGTGCTTCGATACGTCGCTTGCCACCGGATATATCGGCGCCTGGACGATCACCGGAACAGCTGCGGGATCGCGCATAAGCTGGTTGGTGGTGACGATCGTCAGGTTGCCGCCCGCGCTGTCGCCGGTAATGATCAACCCGGTAATGTCGCGCTCCAGCTCGTCCGGCGATGATGCGACCCAGCGCGCCACCGCTTCACAATCGTCGGGCGCAGCGGGGAAGGCATGTTCGGGCGCAAGGCGATAATCGACCGATACCACCGGCAGGTCGAGATGATGCGAAATCTCGGTGCAAAGCGCGTTGTAGACGTCCAGATCGCCGATCACGAAGCCGCCACCGTGGATGAAAATCACGCAAGGGCTGGGGCCTCGTTCGGCCTTCACATCGTAGAAACGGATGGGAACCGTGCCGGCAGGTCCGGGGCAGGTCAGATCCTTCTGCACCGCCATCGCGCGCGGCTCTGCTTCGGCTACTGCGCTCATGGCGCGCATCTGGGCACGGCCTTCGTCGGCACCGACTTCTTCCACGCCTTTTCCGCCCATCTGTTCGAGCATGTCGAGGAACCCGCGTACATCGTCGCGGACATAATGTTCGGTATCGGCCATCGGTATCTCTCCCAGTTGCGTTGCGTTTCGGGACTTAGCCTGTTCACAGCGCTTTTCCATGCGTCTTTTTTGGCCTAGCAGAGAAACTTCATTGCGAGAGGATGGGGTGNGNCCTAGGTGGCGCATCCCAGAAGAAACGGCANCGCAAACTGGCGGTGCAGACAAGGAAGATCCGGATGGCGACAGTCGCCCCGAATGANGCCGACCTGACCCAGGACGGCCTCCCCGCAAATCCCGAAAGCGTTGTCGTGCGCTTCGCCGGCGACTCTGGCGATGGCATGCAGCTGACCGGCGGGCAGTTCACTCTGTCGACTGCGCTGGCCGGCAACGATTTGGCGACCTTTCCCGATTTTCCGGCAGAAATCCGCGCTCCTCAAGGGACGNTGTTCGGGGTTTCGGCATTCCAGATCAATTTCGGCAGCCGCGAAATCAACACCGCGGGCGATGCACCCGATGTGCTGGTCGCGATGAACCCCGCCGCGCTCAAGGTGAATCTCGCAGCGCTCAAGCCCGGTGGGTTGATCATTGCCGACACCGGCGCCTTTACCAAGCGCAACCTCGACAAGGCGAAATACGATGCCAATCCGCTGGAGGATGGCAGCCTGGCAAAGTTCGATGTGCTCGCCTTCGACATCAGCGAAAAGACGATCGAGGCGGTCAAGCCTTATGGCCTCGGCAACAAGGATGCGCTGCGGTCAAAGAACATGTGGACGCTCGGCCTTGCGCTGTGGATGTTCGATCGCCCGCGCGAGCCGATCCACGACTGGCTGAGGGGCAAGTTCAAGTCCAAGCCCGATATTGCCGACGCCAATATCGCCGCGCTCGACGCGGGCCATGCCTATGGCGAAACGGCGGAATTGTCCGGCCCGCTTAAACAGCTTCATATCGAACCTGTGCCCAGCGACCCCGGACTCTACCGGACCGTCACCGGTGCCGAAGCCGTCAGCCTCGGCCTCGTCGCAGGCGCGCAGCTTGCCGAATTGCCGATGTTCTTCGGCGGCTATCCGATCACGCCGGCCAGTGCGATCCTGCATCATCTGGCACGGCTCAAGGAGTTCGACGTCACCACCTTCCAGGCGGAAGACGAGATTGCCGCGATCTGTGCCGCCATCGGCGCGAGCTATGCGGGCAGTCTCGGCGTAACCTCCTCGTCGGGTCCCGGCATCGCGCTCAAGGGCGAGGCGATGGGCCTTGCCATCATGACTGAACTGCCGCTGGTCATCGTCAATTCGCAGCGCGGCGGCCCGTCCACCGGCCTGCCGACCAAGACAGAGCAGAGCGATCTCTATCAGGCGGTCTATGGCCGCAATGGCGATGCGCCGATGCCGGTGATCGCTGCCAGCAGCCCGGGCGATGCTTTCGAATGTGCGATCGAGGCCTGCCGGATCGCGGTGCAGTACATGACCCCCGTCATGCTGCTGACCGACGGTTACATTGCTAATGCCGCCGAACCGTGGAAAGTGCCGGACCCGGCCGATTTCGCGCCGTTCCCGGTCGAGTTCCTCGACCAGCCCAACGACGGCGAGAATTTCCTGCCCTATAAGCGGGACGGAAAGGGCGCTCGCCCCTGGGTCAAGCCGGGCACACCCGGCCTGATGCATCGCATCGGAGGGATCGAGAAGCACGAGCTGACCGGAAATATCGATTATTCGCCGGACAACCACCAGCGCATGACCGATGCGCGCAAGAACAAGATCGATGGGATTGCGAAGGAACTGGCCCCGCAAGGCGTCACTCTCGGNCCNGACGGCNNCGATGCCGGCGGCAAGCTGGCCGTGGTCGGCTGGGGTTCGACCTTCGGCCCGATCCGCCGCGCGGTCGACAACTGCCGCCGCAAGGGCATGGACGTCAGCCACATCCACGTCCGCCACATCTGGCCGATGCCTGCCAACACCGGCGAGCTGCTGCGGAAATACGACAACATCCTCGTGCCCGAAATGAACACCGGCCAGTTCAAGACGGTCCTGCGCGATCAGTTCCTTGTCGANGCTACGCCGCTGACCAAGACCAGCGGCCAGCCGTTTCAGATCGCCGAACTGGAAGAAGCGATCGGCAAGTATTTCGATGGCATTCCCGATAACGAAGGCGGGCAGGTCTTGGTCAACGACGACCAGCTGCCCAGTCCCGATGGAGGCGCAGAATGAACGCTCCGGTAAAGATCGAAACCACGCTCAAGGACTGGGAAACCGATCAGGAAGTCCGCTGGTGCCCGGGTTGCGGGGACTATGCGATCCTCAAGGCCGTGCAGCGCACATTGCCGCAACTTGGCGCGGATCCGGCGAACACCGTGTTCATTTCCGGCATCGGCTGCTCCAGCCGTTTCCCCTATTACGTCGAGAGCTACGGTTTNCACACCATTCATGGCCGTGCACCCGCTTTTGCGACNGGCGCNAANCTGGCCAATCCGGATCTCGATATCTGGCTGGTGACCGGTGACGGCGATGGATTGTCGATCGGCGGCAATCACTTGATGCATGTTCTTCGCAGAAACGTGAACATGCAGATCATGCTGTTCAATAACGAGATCTATGGCCTCACCAAGGGTCAGGCTTCGCCGACCAGCCGGGAAGGGACCAAGTCGCCTTCGACCCCCATCGGCAGTTACGATCATCCCGCCCGTCCAGCCGCCTTCGCGCTCGGTGCGGGTGCGCGCTTCGTCGGGCGCGGGTTCGATGTGTCCAAGAACCTTCCCGATGTGCTAAAGGCGGCCCATGCCCATCAGGGTGCTGCGTTTATCGAGATTTTCCAGAACTGCATCGTCTACAACAAGGATGTGTTCAACGACTTCGCTGCACCCAAGGGCGCAGAAGATCAGCAACTCTGGCTCGAAAACGGCCAGCCCATGCTGTTCGCAGGCGGCGCCAAGGGCATCGCCCTGAACCATGACACTCTCAGCCTCGAAGTGGTCGATGTGACTGATGGCGATTGGGAAGCGGCGAAGGTGATCGTGCACGATGTCACCAATCGCTCGATCGCGCATATGCTGGTCGAAATGCCGTTCGGTCCATTCCCGATGGCGCTCGGCGTGCTTTATGACGATCCACGTCCAACCTTCGAAGCTGCCGCTATGGCCGAAAAGGCTGCGGCGAGCGAAGGCAAGGAAGCCAATCTCGCCAAGCTGCTCGGCAAGGGACAGACCTGGACGGTGAGCGGCACGGCTCAGGACCCGGTCTGAAACCGCTTCGGCAGAATATTGCTTTAATATGAACGATTAGCCTCCTGTCCCGTTGGGAAGGTGAAGACGTCGCGTTTTGCGACGATCTCTAGAACAGGAGGACGTTTTGAAAAATCTCACTATTCTCGCCCTGACCAGTGCTGCCCTGGCCCTTTCCGCCTGTGCGGATAACGACGCCAATGAGACGGCCGTTACCGACACACCTGAAATGGCGACCGAAACGGGCATGATGGCAGATGACGCGATGCCAGTGGGCGGCGAACTGTCCGAAAATCAGCAGACTGCATATGATGCCATGGACCGCCAGGCGGTGAGCGACGAATATGACGCCAATCGCGACGCGGAAATGGCCAGCGCGAGCGAAAGTGACAGCAGTCCTTCTATGGACGCGTCGCAGTCCAGCGATGATGCGAACGTGAACCCGATACCGCCGCGCTCGGAAATGGATTTTGCCTATCTTGACCGTAATTCGGACGGGAAGCTGTCGGTTGCGGAATATGCGATTTGGGCTGTACCCGCTAATCCTAATACCCCTGTCTCCAACGATCAGGCCAAGCCATACATTACGACGGCACAGATCAACGAAGCGGGACAGACATTCTTCTACTTCGATGAAGATGGCGACAGCTACCTCAGCGACGGCGAATTCTCGGCTGCCCGGGACAGCTCGCGCACGCCGGGTTCTTCCAGCATGTAAATATTGAATCGAAGCCGATTTACTGCGGGGCGGCGATATTTCGTCGCCCCGTTTTGTATCTTTCCTACTTGCAGCGTACCAGTTACGCGCTTGGATATGGTTTTCTTTCAATCATGTTCTGACGAATATGTCCGTAAGGGCAGGGCTCCTGCGTCCAAATTCGGTGGGGGGCATTCCTGCATCAGGACTGTGTCAACTCCGTCAACCTGCGGCGGGAAAATGCCCGCGAATCTTGATCTGAACGCCGATGGATAATCTGACGCACAGCCTGGTCGGGGCATTGCTCGGTCAGGCAGGTCTCAAGAAGAAGAAGACGGGTCTGGCCATGCCCGCACTGATCATCGGCGCAAANCTGCCTGATGTGGATGCGGCCTGTTTTTTCTGGCTCGATGGTGTCGAACATCTCGGCTTTCGCCGTGGTATCACCCACGGTCCGCCCGCCTTGGTGCTTCTGCCACTGATCCTCGCCGGATTGCTCTGGGGCTTTGATCGCTGGCAGGCAAGGCGTGGCAGGCGGCCAGCCGCGCGGCGACCGGTGAATTTCAAATGGCTTTATCTGCTCAGTCTTGTCGGTTGCTTGACGCATCCGGCGTTCGACTGGCTGAACTCATACGGCATTCGCCTGCTCGAACCCTTCAGCCACCGCTGGTTTTACGGCGATACGCTGTTCATCATCGATGTGTGGTTGTGGGCTCTTATGGGCTTCACCCTGTGGTTTTCGCTTCGCCGTGAGAAGCGCGGTGGAAACTGGATGCGGCCCGCCCAATTGGGGATAGTGATCGCACTGGCCTATATCGGCGGCAACTGGGCTACGTCGCGTTCCATGAGCGAACTCGGCAATCTCAACGTCGCTTATGGCAAGCCGATCGCCTCACCGGTGCCGTTCGCATTCTGGCAAAGGGATATCATCTTTCCCGATCCCAATGGTAAATATGAAATCCTGCCGCGATTTTCGGGGCCGTCCGCCAGCCAGAAGGTGGAACGTCTGGGTGATGTATACCTTCCGTCCTGCCAACTGGCGGAACTGGCCAAGACCGACAGCCAGGTCGGTGCATTTTTGTTCTGGTCGCGCACGCCTTTTATCGAGCAGGGCAGCGACGGGTCTCTAACCTTACGTGATGCGAGGTTCACGGACCCGCGCGCCGCCGGTCGCTTTTCCGTTCCGCTGCCGCAGGAGGTATGCAGCAGCTATTTCAACGAACTGTCTGGGGGCTCGGCTCCCCCAACTCGTGATCCGCCACTGCCCGTACCGGACGATATAGCAGCGCGGCAGCCGTGAANGCCCAGGCAGCACCGCCCATCCATCCAGCAACGACATCGCTCGGATAGTGNACGCCAAGCATCACGCGGCTCCAGGCGATCATCGCAGATATGATCATCGCCGCGCCAACCAGTGTATAGCGCACCGAATGCCGGTTGCTGAGCGACGCGAAGGCCAGCGCCATACCGATATAGATCATGGCCGATCCGAAGCTGTGCCCGCTCGGGAAACTGTTGCCGCCAGCCTCGGTCAGGTGTGGCACGATTTCCGGGCGTGGCCGCCCGATCAGCCATTTCATGACATTGTTGAGCATCCAGCCAAGAAAGACGGTCGCCGCGAACAGGAACGCCTCGCGTCGCAAGCTCAGGAACAGTAATGCCGTTACCGCGCCGATCACTATCAGAGTGCTCAGGAAGATGCCGCCCAGGGAAGTCACGTCGCGGACTGCCTCGTGGATGCGCGGACTGCCGACGGGTTCCAGTGCGGCGCCGGTACGATACAGATGAAGGCCCCACTCATCGAATGCGCCGGTCTGTGCATGTGTGACCAGATAGACCATGAGCGCCCAACCGACCCACAGTATTGCTGCCGCCAACAAGGCTTTGCCACGGTCAATCGTGAAGCCGCGCTCCGGCAGAACAACAGTTTCGGCGGCCAGATGCTCGGAATCGTGAATGATGTCGCTCATGCAGTCAGGAACAAGCGCGCCGTGATCCGGGTTCCGCAGGCATGAGTTCTGTTCAGATTGTGTGGCTTCGGCGCGACTTGCGTCTGGCCGATCAGCCCGCTTTCCACGCCGCCGCCCAGGCCGGTCCGGTCGTCCCGGTCTATGTTCTGGATGACGATCGGGCCGGGGACCATGCCTATGGCGGGGCGAGCAGGGTCTGGCTGCATCACTCGCTCGATAGTTTGGCGCGCAGCTTGGGAGCGCATCGTTCGCGCATCGTGCTGCGCAGGGGTGATGCACCGCAGGTGCTCGCCGCGTTGGCCGACGAAGTGGGCGCGGCCTGCATCCATGCAATGCGCCATTACGAACCCTGGTGGAAAGAGGCAGAGGACGAACTGCGCGATGCGCTAGGGGACGATTGCAAGCTCTGTCTCTACGACGGCAACTATCTTCTTCCCCCTGGCAGTGTGACGACCGGTTCGGGAAGCCCGTACAAGATCTATACGCCCTTTTCGAAGGCGATGCTTGACGTCATGCCGCCGCGCGATCCGTTGCCGGAACCAGGCACGATTCATTCGCCCGATAGCTGGCCGGACAGTGCCGATCTGCAAGACTGGAAGTTGCTGCCCGCAAAGCCAGACTGGGCGGGCGGGATCAGCGATTTCTGGGATTTTGGAGAGGCCGCAGCGCACGATCGGCTCGATTGGTGGGCCGACGAAGTGGCCGATTACGACGAGGGGCGGAACCTGCCTTCNCAGGACATTACCTCCCGCCTGTCNCCGCACCTTCACTGGGGCGAGATCAGTCCGGCGCAGGTCTGGCACAAGCTCAAGGATAAGCGCTCCGACGGATGGCGTACNTTTGCGAAGGAACTGATCTGGCGCGATTATGCGCAGAACGTGATCGATCAATTCCCCGACTATCCACGCGAAAGTTACCGCGATTACGACGAGCGCAAATTGTGGCGCAACCCGGACGCGGGGCACCTGATCGATGAGGATCTGGAATGCTGGCAGAAGGGCATGACCGGTTATCCCATCGTCGATGCCGGCATGCGACAGCTTTGGCAAACCGGCTGGATGCACAACCGTGTCCGGATGATCGCGGCAAGCTTTCTGGTGAAACACCTGCTGATCGATTGGCGTTACGGAGAACAATGGTTCTGGGACTGTCTCGTCGATGCGGACTACGGCAACAACGGCGTCAACTGGCAGTGGATTTCCGGTACCGGGGTGGACAGCAATATGTTCGTGCGGATCATGGCGCCGCTCACACAAAGCGAGAAATTCAACTCTGCNGATTATATCCGCGAGTATGTGCNCGAACTNGNTGACCTGTCCGACGATTGTATTCACGATCCGCCCGATGAAAAGCGCGGAGATTATCCGTCCAAGATGATTGGTCACAAGGAGGCGCGCGAACGGGCACTGGAGGCNTATCGCGCGGCCAAGTGATGCTTGAGCGGGACGGCCGGACGCGCCATAGGACCGGCGATGGACATGCCGACNACCCAGCGCGGCCGCGAGCTGCTTTCCGGATCCCAGCGTTTTGCACGCAAGCCTGGTTGGCTTGCCAGGATCACCGCGCCGGGTTTCGGCAAGATCCTGGACCGGATAGACGCCGCGCTGACTTCCGGTGCAATTTACGGTGTTTTGCCGGATGGAACTCGTCGCGTGCTCGGCGGCCGCGCTCCAGGCTTCGAATGCGAAGTCCAGCTGCGCAGCTGGAACGCTCTCGTTCGTCTCGCCAGCAACGGCTCGGTCGGCTGGTACCAGGCTTGGGAAGCGGGTGAATGGTGGAGCCCGGATCCGGTTCCGCTCTTCGCGCTTTTCATGCAGCATGCAGGGCGCCTGGGCGATACGGCGCGCGCCAAGGGCCCTTTTCGCCATGCGCTTAAGCTGGCCCATCTGATCAATCGAAACACCCATGAAGGCGCGCAGAAAAACATCAGCGCGCATTACGATCTGGGAAACGACTTCTACCAGGCATGGCTCGACGCGACGATGAGTTACTCATCCGCTCTNGAGTTGCGCNACGANGGGCTTGAACCGGCGCAGCGGCGTAAATGGGATGCANTGGCGTCGCGCATCAACGACGCTCCGAAAGTGCTCGAGATAGGGTGTGGATGGGGTGCGCTCGCCGCGCATCTTGCNTCTCGNGGCGCTTCTGTCACCGCGATCAGTTTGTCCGATGAGCAACTGACATGGGCGCGCGACCATCACGACGTCGCAGTGGATTTCCGCAANCAGGATTATCGCGATACCGCCGGGCAATATGACGCCATCGTCAGCGTCGAAATGGTCGAAGCGCTTGGGCGTGAATACTGGCCCACNTTCATGGATTGCGTGGCGCGGAATCTGAAACCGGGTGGCCGGGCGGCCATCCAGTACATCTCGATGCGCGACGACCTGTTCGAAGACTACGCGAAAAGCGCGGACTTCATTCAGGCCTATATATTCCCCGGCGGTCTTCTCATCAGNACCAGCGAGTTCCGGCAACTTGCCGAACANCGAGGCTTGTCGTGGCAGGATCAGAAAGACTTCGGTCTGGACTACGCCGAAACGCTGAAGGAGTGGCGTCACAACTTCGATGCCGCGCAGGCAGAAGGGCGGTTGCCGCAAGGGTTTGATGATGGGTTCTGCGATCTGTGGCGGTATTATCTGCAATATTGCGAAGGTGGTTTTCGCGGTGCCGGGATCGACGTGCACCAGGTCACGCTAGTCAAACAGGGAGAAGACNAATGAAACGGCTCTTGATNTCGACTGCCGCATTGGCGCTGGCCGGCTGCGTTTCGACTNATACCGATNCGCTTGGCTCGGCANCACAAACNCCAACAGTTACGCAGTCGACGCCCGAGCATATGGCGAGCCTGGATCCAAGCGATTCCATACTGTTCTGGAGCGACGACCGCCGATCCGAAGCCTTTCGCGACATGCAGGCGCACTTCCCGGGTCTCGAAGTTGCTCCGGCATCCGTCCCACGCCCATTGCCACGCTCGACACAGACCTTGCCGGACACGCTTCAGAGTTCGATCCGAACCTATATGACGAGCAGTCACGCTGCCGGGTTNATGGTGCTGAANGATGGAAAGATCGTNTTCGAAGATTACGGTCTTGGTTTCGGTCCAAGCGGGCGCTGGACCAGCTTTTCGGTGGCAAAGAGCTTCACATCGACTCTGCTTGGGGCGGCGATCAAGGATGGCTTTATCGAAAGCATCGATACTCCCGTTACCCAGATCATTCCGGCCCTCGCTGGCACGGCGTATGAAGGCGTAACCGTCGGCCAGATCGCGACGATGACGTCGGGGGTGGCGTGGAACGAGGACTACAGCGACCCCGATAGCGATGTTGCAAAGATGCTCGGCATCACGCCAGTAGCTGGCGAATCGCAGGTTGTTACCTACGCCCGCACACTCCAGCGCGAAGCACCTGCGGGCGAGAAATGGGTATACAAGACCCTCGAAACCAACCTTCTTGGGCTGATCGTGGAAGAGGCGACTGGCAAGTCCCTTGCGGCCTATGCAGCGGAAAAGATCGTTGAACCGGCCGGTTTCGAAGGTGGCCTATTCTGGATGCAGGATCTGACCGGCGGAAACATAGGTGGTTGTTGCCTTTCNNTGCGGCTCGCCGATTATGCGCGAATGGGCCAGTTTGCACTCGAGGGAGGCAAAGGAGTGGTGCCGGAAGGCTGGTTTGTCACCGCCGGATCGCCGCTGGTCAACTTTGGTCCCCAAGCTCCAGGTTTCGGCTACGGATATCAGTGGTGGACTTATCCAGGCGGCAATTACGGCGCACAGGGTATTTTCGGTCAGGCCATTACGATCGTACCAAAAGAGAAGCTGGTCGTTGCGGTTGTGAGCAACTGGGAGACCGCGACCAGCAGAACCGACCGAGAAGGATTTCGGGAGTTGGTTGGAAAAATCACCGAAGCACTTGAGGAATAGATCGACGAAGAATGATGACGGTGGCCTCGGGGCGCGCCGTCATCGCTTGTCACTAGGATGGATTGCCTGTCCGATGCTCGGATGGCGGCCCCAACGTGCTACTCGCTTTGCTCGCAGCGGAATGTCAGTAGGAGCGGTAAGCTCCGTCGCCGCTATACCGGGCAAGAATGGACTCGTGGACAATCAGGCTCAGCAGCTCGCTGAAAGCGCAGCCGACCATGCAGCTCTCCCACCAGACAACCTGCGCCTGCAGCGATTCCAGACCGGGAAGGGTAAGCCAGCAAAGCTGCCCTTCGTGCATGCGATTGAGTGCTGCCGCCGAAAACCCCGAAATCGAGAGGTCGTGCACAACGGTCTGAAACGCCCGCCCGCCGCTAGCACGCAACTGGCCCGGGATGGTGAGCTTCGTACGCGGAGCACAGCGATCTTCCTGCGCTACGAAGGAGTAGCGGTCGTGTGTATGGTGGATCATGGCTTTCGCCCTTCCGCGGTAAATTCGAAATCGAAACGTCTCGCGTATACGCGACGCGCACTATCGAATATCGCGTATCAGGGTTGCAAATTCGTTAGGACGGCTGGTTAATTCAGCCTTCGACGCGCTCTCGGTGGCAGCCCTCGAAATCGTTAACGAGTAACTCGACCAAGCGCTTTGCAACATCTTCGGGCGCCTTTACCGTTTTCGGATCCTCACCCGGATAAGCCTTCGCACGCATTTCCGTACGAGTCGCGCCAGGATCGAGCACGGCCACGCGTACCTTCGAAATCTTCTCGACCTCCTGCGCATAGCTTTCGAGCAGATTGTCGAACGCGGCCTTGGTGGATGCGTAGGCGGACCAGTACGCGCGCGGCGATGCACCGACGCTGCTTGTCAGGCCTATAACCCGCCCTGCGTCGGCGCGCTTCAACAGCGGATCGAAATTGGCGAGTAGTGCTTGGGAGGCAAGGAAGTTCACTGTCAGCGCCTGGCTCAACTGCTTCCCATCGATTTGCGTAACCGGTGTAAGGGTTGGCAGATAAGCTGCTGACAGAACAAGATAGTCGAGCCTATCCCACCGGCTGCCGATCGCCGAGGCTAGACGCGCGATTCCGTCACTTTCAGCCAGATCGACCGGCGCGATTGTCGAAGCGCCACCGGCTTCGTGAATGGAGTCTTCCACCTTTTCCAAAGCGCGAACATCGCGTCCGGTGAGGACTACATGCGCCCCGGCTGAAGCGAGTGCAGTGGCNGTCGCAGCGCCGATGCCTTTGCTGGCCCCCGTTACCAGCGCGAGGCGATNTTCCATNGGTTTGGNCATCAGGCGACCTGCTCCGCCGGGAACGCAAGTTGCTGCTGTCGATCCTCGCGCCGCGACAGATCGGTCAACGAGGTCGGATAATCGCCCGTGAAACAAGCATCGCAGAATTGNGGGCANGCGGAATTACGCGGCTTTTCACCNACCGCNCGGTAAAGCCCGTCNATCGACACGAAGGCCAGGCTATCGGCCTTGATAAATTCGCGCATGGGTTCGACATCCATGCGNGCTGCCAGCAACTTGCTGCGTTCAGGCGTATCGACACCATAGAAGCAGCTGTGTGCCGTCGGCGGGCTGGCNACGCGGAAGTGGACTTCCGTAGCTCCGGCATCGCGCATCATCTCCACGATCTGCAGGCTGGTGGTGCCACGNACGATGCTGTCGTCGATGAGCACGATCCGCTTGCCTTCTACCAGAGCGCGGTTNGCATTGTGCTTGCGTTTGACGCCAGCATGGCGGGCGCCGTCGCTAGGCTGGATGAAGGTGCGTCCAACGTAGTGCGAACGAATGATCCCGAGTTCGAAAGGAATTCCAGATTCCTGCGCATAACCGATGGCTGCCGGCACGCCGCTGTCGGGCACGGGAATGACGAGATCAGCTTCGATCGGCTTTTCCCGAGCGAGCTCTGCGCCGATGGCCTTGCGCGCTTCGTAGATGCTGCGCCCGTCGAACACGGAATCAGGACGGCTGAAATAGACATGTTCGAAAATGCAAGGCCGCGGGGCGTAATTGCCGAAGGGATGCAGCGAATCGACGTTGCCATCGAAACCCACCTTGATCACTTCGCCCGGCTCGACCTGGCGAACGAATTGCGCACCGACGACGTCGAAGGCGACTGTTTCGGAAGCGAAGACGGTCGCATCGCCCATCCGGCCCATCTGCAAAGGACGNATNCCGAGCGGGTCGCGNCAGGCGATCATTCCNTCCGGAGTCATNACGATAAGCGCGTAAGCGCCTTCNAGCAGACGCAGGGCATCGATCAGCCGGTCCATCGTCGTCGGATAACGACTGGTTGCCACGAGATGGATGATCACTTCGGTATCGCTGGTCGATTGGAAAATCGACCCACGCCTGACGAGATCTTCGCGGAGCATGCCCGCATTTGAAATATTGCCGTTATGCGCCACAGCGAAACCGCCGCTTGCAAGATCGGCATACAGCGGCTGAATGTTGCGCAGGCCGGAACCGCCCGTCGTCGAATACCGCACATGCCCTGCGGCCATCGTACCGGGCAATTCGGCGATTGCTTCCTGAGAGGAGAAATTCTCCGCCACGTGGCCTAGGCCGCGGCGCGTATAGAATTCGGCGCCGTCGAAGCTTGTTATGCCAGCAGCTTCCTGACCGCGGTGCTGAAGTGCATGCAGGCCGAGTGCGGTAGCGGCAGCGGCATCGGTCGCATTGATGGCACCAAAGACGCCACACTCTTCGCGCAGCTTGTCGCCATCCTCGTCAAGAAACGGGTGGGTAATATTCATCGGAAGGCCTGTCTGCCGCGGCTGATCGGGATGCGCGCTCCAATGGCGATGTTACGCGTCGATTACAAGGGCAGTGCGACGGTTGACCTGTCACGCCGCATGATTTCATTGCGCGGAAAGGTTCGTCTGCCTACAGGCCTGTTACCTGCAGGCAAAGACAAGGGACGTCTTGATCCTCTCTCCTTTCGAATGGACCATCGCCAAACGCTACTTGCTTCCGGGCAAGGGCGAGGCATTTATTGCGCTTGTCGCGAGCATCTCCATNGGCGTCGTGATGCTGTCTGTTGCCATGCTGGTCGTGGTGATGAGCGTCATGAACGGCTTTCGCGCAGAACTGCTGGACAAGATCGTAGGCCTCAATGGCCATGCCATCGTTCAGGCCTACGGNGGGCGCATGGACGATTGGGAAAACATCCTTCAGGAAGTGCGGCAGACACCNGGCGTGGTNCGCGCCTCGCCTCTTATCGAACAGCCCCTNTTGACCAGTTTCAACGGAAGGGTNGAGGCGATTCTGGTGCGNGGCAACACCCCGCAGGACATCCGCAATCTGTCGTCCAAGGTCGTGAGCGGCAATATTGATGAGCTTGCACCTGGAGCGCGGAAGGTCGCCATCGGCATTCGCCTCGCGGAAAATATCGGTGCGCGCGTCGGCGACACCATTACCGTTATCAATCCGCAAGGACGTTCCACTCCATTTGGCACACTGCCCAGACAGGTTGGTTACGAAGTCGCGGCAATCTTCGAAGTCGGCGTTTACGACTATGACGGGGCCTTCGTGGTAATGCCGATGCAGGACGCGCAAACGCTGCTGCTACTCGGCGATACCGTTCAGATGATCGAGGTGACCGTCAACGATGCCGACAAGGTCGGCGAAATCCTTGCCCCTGTACAGCGNTCGCTCCAGGGACGTGCGGTGGTATCGGACTGGAAGACCATAAACGCGACCCTGTTCGAGGCCTTGCAGGTGGAGCGAGCCGCAATGGCGTTCGCATTGAGTTTCATGGTTTTGGTTGCGGCATTCAACATTCTTTCCAGCCTCGTCATGCTGGTTCGCGCAAAGACCCGGGACATCGCTATCATGCGCACCATGGGCGCGACCAGGCAGAGCCTGATGAAGATTTTCGTGACAACGGGCTTTACGATCGGGGCCATCGGGACATTGGCCGGACTTGCATTCGGNTTCCTGATACTNGCCGGACGCAAACAGATCGTCGAGGTCATCGGNGCGCTGACGGGGCAGAACCTCTGGGACCCGCAGTATCGTTTTCTGACGACAATCCCTTCCAAGATAGACGGTATGGAGGTCGGCATGATCGTGCTGCTCGCGCTTCTGCTCAGCTTCCTTGCCACCCTTTACCCAGCATGGAAGGCCGCAAGTACCGATCCGGTACAGGTGCTCCGTTATGAATAGGCGCGGTGTGGAACCAGTTGTCGAACTNAAANGCCTGACACGCAGCTTCCAGCAGGGCGGCGTAAAGATTGACGTTCTGTGCGGGGTCGATCTGGCNATTATGCCCGGCGAGATNGTAGCCCTTCTNGGCCCTTCGGGTTCGGGTAAGTCGACGCTGTTGCAGGCTGTTGGCTTGCTCGAAGGCGGCTTTGGCGGCGAGATCGTGATCGGTGGTCAATCCGCCGAGAAATCAGATTCACGTGCGCGCACTGTGCTTCGCCGCGAACATCTGGGGTTCGTCTATCAGTTCCACCATTTGCTGCCCGATTTCGATGCGCGCGAAAATGTGATCTTGCCGCAGCTGGTTGCGGGCACCCCGCGCGCCGAAGCAGAAGCGCGCTCGGAACAATTGTTGATTGCGCTTGGACTGGGCCATCGGCTCGACCATCGCCCCAGCCAGCTTTCGGGCGGGGAGCAGCAGCGCGTGGCCGTAGCCAGAGGTCTTGCGAACAAGCCGGATCTGGTGCTGGCTGATGAGCCAACCGGCAATCTGGATGAAAAGACGTCGGACAAGGTGTTGGCTGAATTTCTGTCGCTCGTTCGCGGCGAAGGCAGCGCGGCCCTGATCGCGACGCATAACGAACGCCTGGCCCGGAAGATGGACCGCGTGGTTCGATTGCACGAAGGGTTGCTCGAATAGAGGACCCACATCGCTCTTTGCTCGTTGATCGGGAAAGGAGATTTTGATGACCGACCATCCAAGTACATTCAAGGGCGAGGATACCCACCGCGAGGGCGTGCAGTGGGACGACCGCGCAGAGATCCATTCCGCCGAAGACGGCCAGGGTATTCTGGACGGCGGCAAGGGATTGCGCGGAGGCACTCTGGCCCAGATGGTCNCGCAAGTGATGGCCTATCCNCCCGCTGAGCGNGGCCGCTTCGTCATTCAAAAGGCCGGAGACCATCGGCTTGATCTGGCTGAGATAGAGGCGCTCGCCGCGCGGGACGACTTCCCGGGTTGATGCTTTACCCCGGCCTTACCATGAGCTCAGATTCGAAGGACTGACCTGCCATGACAACCATTGCTGACTTCACCGTCGTAAATAACAAGGGTGAGCAGATCGATCTGAAGCAGAAGCTGGGTAAGATCATTCTTGTGGTCAACACTGCGAGTAAGTGCGGGTTCACACCTCAGTACGAGGGGCTCGAAGAACTATTTCAGCAGTACCGGGAGCAGGGTTTCGAAGTGCTTGCCTTTCCGTGNAACCAGTTTGGTGGACAGGAACCGGGCAACGCGAGTGAAATTGCNGAATTCTGTAAAGTGAACTTCGGGCTGACCTTTCCCCTNATGGAGAAAGTCGACGTGAATGGCGACGACGCGAGCCCCTTGTTCGANTGGATGAAGGNCGANAAACCCGGTCTCATGGGGTCGAAGGCNATCAAATGGAATTTTACCAAGTTCCTGATCGACAGAGAGGGCAATGTGGTGAAACGATATGCCCCGACCGACGCNCCCAAGTCGATTNCNAAGGATATCGAGAAGCTNCTCTGATCTTNCGGTGAGCTGTGGAGAAGTGAGGNCGGAAGTGACTGGTGAATCGCGCGTGCAATACGCATATTGCANTGCATGTCGTTCAAGCCCTTCGTCCCTTTCCGCATCCTCTCCGCCTACACCATGCTGGAGGGNGCGATCGACCCNAAGGCGATGGCCAAATTGGCCAAGGAACGCGGCTTTCCCGCNATNGCNATNGCCGATCGCAACGGCCTNTACGGCGCAGTCATGTTCGCGAACGCCTGCAAGNCNGAGGGCATCCAGCCGATCATCGGGACCCTTCTTGGTGTTGCGCGGGATNGCGAAGGGAAGCAGGTCGATTACCTGCCGCTCTACGCGCAGGACGAGCAGGGCTACGACAATCTCTGTCATCTCGTCAGCCGCGCCCATCTGGAACGTCCGCTCGAGTTCGAACCCCATGTCCGCNTGAACGATCTNGATGGCCGCACCGGTGGGCTCATAGCATTCAGCGGGGCAAGCGAGGGCGCGCTGACGAAGCTTCTGGCCGAGGGACANCAGAGCCANGCAGAGATCCTGCTGCAAAAACTTCAGGAGTTGTTTCCCGAANGGCTNTATATCGAGTTGGCTCGCCGTGGTAACGAGGTGGAAGAGCGGGCAGAGGCAGCGCTGGTCGAGTTGGCCTACGGCCGTGACCTCCCTCTCATCGCCACAAACCCTGCAAATTTTGCAGAGCCGCATATGCATAAGGCGCATGATGCCATGCTGTGCATTGCCGGATCCACGCATATCGACGCCGACGAGCGGGCGAAGTCGAACCCCGAAAGCTATGTAAAAACCTATCACATGATGGACGAGGCTTTCGACGATCTGCCGGAGGCTGTTCAGAACACGCTCGTCGTGGCGCAACGCTGTGCCTATGCGCCGCCATACCGCAAGCCGATCCTGCCCAGCCTTGCAGGTGACCTCGAAGGCGAGGCGCGNATGTTGGCGGAAGATGCCCACAGGGGTTTAGAAGCGCGTCTCGAACCGTATGGCGAGATGTCCGACGACCAACGAAAGATTTATTTCGATCGCCTGAAGTTCGAAGTCGATATCATCAATCAGATGGGCTTTCCGGGTTACTTCCTGATCGTTGCCGACTTCATAAAATGGGCTAAGGACCACGATATTCCGGTAGGCCCGGGACGTGGTTCGGGTGCGGGTAGCCTCGTCGCATGGGCTTTGACCATCACGGATCTCGATCCAATCCAGCTCGGTCTGCTGTTCGAACGTTTTCTCAACCCCGAACGTGTCTCGATGCCCGACTTCGATATCGACTTCTGCGAAACGCGGCGGGGCGAAGTGATCCGTTATGTCCAGCAGAAATACGGCCACGATCACGTCGCTCAGATCATCACTTTCGGTAAATTGAAGGCGCGCGCCGTTTTGCGCGACACCGGCCGCATCCTGCAGATGAGCTATGGGCACGTGGATCGCCTCTGCAAGATGGTGCCGAACCATCCGACCGACCCTTGGACGCTGCCAAGGGCGCTGAACGGGGCCGTCGATTTCAAACGGGAATACGACAACGACAATGAGGTGAAGCGCCTCGTCGATCTCGCGATGCAGCTCGAGGGCTTTCCTCGTAACAGTTCGACCCATGCCGCAGGCGTGGTGATCGGTGATCGACCGCTTGCCCAGCTGGTGCCGCTTTATCGCGACCCGCGGTCGGACATGCCGGTTACGCAATACGACATGAAGAATGTCGAAAGCTCCGGCCTCGTCAAATTCGACTTTCTCGGCCTCAAGACGCTGTCGGTTCTCAAGAAGGCCACCGACCTGCTCAAACGGCGTGACATCGAGATCGATCTTTCGCTTCTGCCGCTCGATGACGCAAAGGTCTATGAGCTCATGAAGAGCGGCAATACGGTGGGGGTTTTCCAGCTTGAATCGGAAGGCATGCGCCGTACGCTGACGGCGGTAAAGCCGACCAATTTCGGCGACATCATCGCGCTTGTTTCGCTATATCGTCCGGGCCCGATGGATAACATTCCGCTGTTCGGCAAACGCAAGGCCGGTCAGGTGGAAATCGAATATCCGCATGCCAAGCTGGAAGGCATTCTGGCCGAAACCTACGGGATCTTCGTTTACCAGGAACAGGTTATGCAGGCCGCGCAGATCCTTGCAGGATATTCCTTGGGCGACGCCGACCTTCTGCGCCGCGCAATGGGTAAGAAGGTCCAGGCAGAAATGGATGCGCAGCGCGTACGCTTCGTTGATGGCTGCAAGAGAGTATCCGGTATCGACAAGGGCGAGGCCAACGCGCTGTTCGACTTGATCGACAAGTTCGCAGGCTACGGTTTCAACAAGTCTCACGCCGCAGCGTATGCGTTGCTTGCCTATCAGACGGCTTGGCTGAAGGCGCACTATCCAGAAGAATTTTACGCCGCGTCGATGTGTTTCGACATGCATCAATCCGAAAAGCTGGCGATCTTCGTCGACGATGCTCGGCGCAGCGGCATCAAGGTGTTGCCGCCGTCGCTGAACTATTCGGAAGCGGAGTATTCGGTCGAGCAAACCGATGACGGTTATGCAGTGCGTTATGCATTGGCTGGCATACGCAACGTCGGCGAGCGAGCTATGGAAGCGATCGTCGACGAGCGCGAGGCTGCAGGGCGTTTCAAAAGCCTCAAAGATTTGTTCGAGCGTTTGCCCAAGGGCTCCATGAATTCTCGCCAGCTGGAGGCGTTGATCAGTGCCGGGGCGCTCGACGAATTCGAACCGAACCGCGCCAAGCTGTTCGCCAATGCCGACATGCTTTTGGCCGTGGCCGATGCCGCGGAGCGCGAGCGGTCGAGCGGGCAGGGTGGCTTGTTCGGAGGCGAGGCCGCGCCGGTCGAGGATACATTGCGCCTCAAGGAAGTCGAGGACTGGTCGCTCAGTGAAGCGCGTCACCGTGAGAAAGAGAACATGGGGTTTTCTTTCAAGGAACATGCCACGGCGGTNTATCGGGAAATTTCCAGCGCGCAGGGCGCCCGCTCGCACGCATCTCTGATCGCAGGGGGCGTTCCCGGTGGGGGGCGGATGACCGCCGTGATGGCGGTGCAGGTCGAAGGGGCCAGTAAAGGCACTACCAAGCGCGGCAAGCCGTTTATACGCGCGGACTTTTCCGATAGCTCGGGCCAGTTCAGCGCCGCTTGCTTCGAAGAAGGTCTGGTCGACAGATTTCTCGAATGGGCGGACAAGCAAACCTGCGTGAAGCTCGANGTGGAGCTCGANAGTCCGAGCCCCGATGAGCCGCCTCGCATAACCGTGCGGCATGCCGTNCCGCTCGATGCCGTNCGGGGNAGCATGGCNATGTTGCTGACGCTCGAGGTAGAAAGCGTCGACGCGCTGAACCAGTTGGCAATCGAACTCGGTGAAGACGGCGCAGGGGGCGATGAAGTAATGGCCACGCTGNTCACCGGCGATGTGGCGCCGCCCGTCATGCGCCTTGGACGGGCATTTTCTATCGATGGTGACCTCGCCGAACGCTTGGCAAGTGTGCCCGGCCTTGCCAAGGTGCAACTGACCGCGCGACGAGGAAAGGCAAACTTGCGCCTCGTTGCCTGACGGTCGAACCGACGGGTGAGAGGAGAGTTTATGGCGTTTGGTGCGATGCAGGACTGGAGCATGCGAATATCGCATGTGATCGATCATGCGGCTCGGGAAGCATCCGGTCGCGAAATCGTGACCCACTGGGCCGATGGCACNGAAACGCGGACGGACTGGGCGNGCATCCATCTGGACGCGCGGAANATGGCTCAGGCGCTGTTGGCGCTTGGCCTGACGAAGGGCGATCGGGTGGCAAGCCTCGCGATGAACCATTCCCGNCATCTGGTGAGCTGGTTCGGCGTGGCGGGCATGGGCGGGGTGCTCCACACCTGCAATCCGCGGTTGTTCGAAGACCAGCTCGAATACATCGTCAATCANGCCGAAGACAAAGTCATGATCTATGACGCNGCGTTCCAGCCGATCATCGACAAGATGCGCGANAAATGGCCGACGGTCGAACATTACATCTGCTTCGACAGCGGNGAGCATACGACCAGTTTCGAAGACTGGATTGGCGAGCAGGANGGCGAGTTCGATTGGGTCGAGGGGGACGAACGCGATCCCTGCATGATCTGTTACACCAGCGGCACCACCGGCAATCCCAAGGGNGTNCAGTACGAACANCGTTCNACNCTGCTGCACGCGATGGCCGGGCTGCAGACCAGCGCATTCAATTTCAGCGGATCGTCCGTCATGCTGCCGGTGGTCCCGATGTTTCACGCCGCCAGCTGGGGCCTGCCCTATTCGGGGGCGATGGCNGGGATCAAGTTCGTCTTNTCCGCNGTGAACGACCCNGCGGTGCTGTGCNACCTGATGGATCGTGAGGGCGTGACCGACAGCGCAGGTGTGCCGACCGTCTGGCTGGCGACNTTCCAGTATTGCGATGCGGANGGCAAGGATCTGCCCAAGCTCAAATCGGCGACGATCGGCGGTTCCGCTGCGCCGCGGTTCATGATCGAACGGCTGATGAAGAACGGTACGCGCGTGCAGCACGCATGGGGAATGACCGAGACTTCGCCTATCGGGACGGTCGGCGGTCCAACGGCGAACTGGGACGAANTGACCTTCGAGGAGAAGGTGGAAAAGACGATGAAGCAGGGGCGGCCGATCTTCGGCGTCGAACTGCGTACGGTCGATCTGGACGACCGGTCGACGGTCCTTCCGCGCGATGGCGAAGCCAGCGGTGCGCTCCAGATACGCGGGCCGTGGATCATCAAGCGCTATTTCAAGGCGGAAGAGGACGCCACCGATGCGGACGGCTGGTTCGACACCGGCGATGTGGCGATCCTGCATCCCGATGGCACGATGCAGATTACCGACCGCACAAAGGACGTCATCAAGTCCGGCGGCGAATGGATCAGCTCGGTCGAGCTCGAAAATGCGGCGGTGGGCCATCCGGCCGTGGCGGAAGCGGCGGCTATCGGCATGCCCCATCCCAAGTGGGANGAGCGACCCGTTCTGTTCGTGGTCAGGAAATCCGGGACGGAGTGCAGTGCCGAGGACGTGACCGCATTCCTTACCGACAAGGTCGCCAAATGGTGGCTGCCCGATGCGGTCGAATTCGTCGACGACATCCCGCACACCGCCACCGGCAAGATCAGCAAGAAAGACCTGCGCGAACGCTTCAGCGACTATACGCTGGGCTGAGGAGGACGGACCATGACGCAAAGTTATATCGACCCGAGCAAGACCAATTTCGAAGCATTCAAGGACCTGCCGCGCGATCAGCCGATCCATATGCTGAACCTGCTGCAGTACCGGGANCANGCGGAATATCCCGANGGCCATGACAATGCCGGCAAGGACTGGAGNGGNCGCCGGGCCTACAAGGAATATGGCAAGACCAGCGGCCCGATCTTCCGCCGGGTGGGAGGCGAAATCGTCTGGCGCGGGGCGTTCGAGGCGGTGCTGACCGGGCCGGAAGCGATGCATTGGCACGATGGCTTTATCGCGCAATATCCCAGCGCGGCCGCGTTCTTCGAGATGATCAAGGACCCCGAGTATCAGAAGGCCGTGGTCAATCGCACCGCCGCACTGGCCGACAGCAGGCTGGTTCGCTTCAAGCCNGGAGCGATGGGCGAGGGGTTCTAGCCTCTAAGTCTGCGAAAATTTTCACAGTAGCCGCAACTGACCGNCGACGGCCGGTGGGCGGAACCGGGTGCAGTCCAGTTCGAATTTCGATTTGCCCACGCCTGCGCGCTTGCAGGCGAGGCGGAACCTGGCGCGGAAGAGATCGGCCCAGACACCGGTGGGTTTCATGCGCGTGAAGAAGTCGGGATCGTTGTCCCGCGCCTGCCCGTCCTTGGCACGGATCGAGCGGACGATGTTCATGACCTTGTCGCCGCGTTCCGGAAAATGGACCGAGAGCCATTCCCGGAAGAGGGGCGCGACTTCGTGCGGGAGGCGCAGGGGTATCCAGCCGACGCTGCCGATGCCGAGCTGGCCCGCGCGCTGAACGATGTCTTCCATGAATTCATCGGTGATNGCCGGGATCACGGGAGCNATCGAACAATGGACGGGTATGCCNGCTTCGGCGAGTTTGGCGAGGGCGGCCAGACGCTTCGCCGGGGCNGCCGCACGGGGTTCCAGTTTGGCCGATAGCCNGGGGTCGAGGCTGGTNACCGATATTGCGACCGCAACCAGCCTCTNTTCGGCCATAGCACGAAGCAGNTCCAGATCGTCGCAAACACGATCCGATTTGGTTGTTATCGTCACGGGGTGACGNGCATCNAGACAGACTTCGAGCACCTCGCGCGTGATGCGATAATCCCGCTCGATCGGCTGGTAGGGATCGGTATTCGTCCCCATGGCGATGGGCCGCGGCCGATATTTCGCCTTGGCCAGAGTGGCCCGCAGGATTTCGGCGGCATTGGGCTTGGCGAACAGCTTCGTTTCGAAGTCCAGACCGGGAGACAGATCGTGATAGGCATGCGTCGGCCTGGCAAAACAATAGACGCAGCCATGTTCACAACCCCGGTAAGCGTTCACGGAGCGATCGAACGCAATATCGGGCGATTGATTGAAGCTGAGGATCGTGCGGGGACGTTCTTCGGTCACCTGAGTACGCAGCTTGACCGGCGGCCCGTCCAGCGTTTCCATATGATCGCGCCAGTCGCCATCNACCTCGCGCGTGGCGAGGCCGAAGCGTGTCGGCACATCGGCGCCCTGTGCGCCGCGTCCGGGAATCGCTGGTTCAAAACGACGTTCCATGAGGCAGAACATACAGCGAACAAAAAAGCTTTGCCAGTCTGTTTTCGCAAGCCTTGGCAGCTATCGCCGCGCATCTGTCCGCGGCGCTCCGAAGGGTGAGCGGGGGTGCGGTGCGGTCCGGTGCGATGAGCTGCGCACAAGCATTCGCGAGACGGCGCAGGTTGACACAGTTGACAGGGTCCTGGGCCGTCCCGAGGCCAGCGGTTCGCTAGCGGGTCGATCGACCGTCTGGCATGCCAGCGTCATCANCTGNGCAAGCGCGGAAGGATCGACGCGTGGCNGCCGGACCCTGNTGGGCAGTCCGGGAGCGGTCGGCGATGCGGGCCATCCACACAGGGCATCGACAGTGTCGAAGGTGTCGGCAAGGCGGCGATCCCATTCGTGCCCCGCGTCTTCCCGGGCCTGTGCAGCCACTTCGTCGCATTCGTCATCGAGACCACCCAGGAATTCGGCGCTGCTTTCGCTGACGGTCCAGCCGCTGTCGTCGTCGTCCTGAACGTCGTCCTCCGCCGCGCCGTAGAAGACCTCGAGCTCTTTCTCGCGATGATTGCGGCGAGCTTCTTCGCCTGCCGCGGCGACAGCATCCTTGCGCACGGGCGGCAGGGCCAGTTCGCCGGTGGCAACGCAGTTCAGCAGTTCGTCGAAGCGACCGGCATCGGCGCAGGCCGCATTGTCGCCGACCATGGCGTCGAGGCGTGCCAGATGTGCCAGCAAAAGCCGCGCATCGTAGCGCCGGCGCGTGCCGACGAGCTCCCCGCGATAATAGATCTGTTCTTCCACCCCTTCGATGGCGCGTTCTGCCAGAGCCTGAACCCCGTTTTCCCGCGCCAAGACCAGCGCAGCGGCCCAGCCACGAGCGAAGAACGCATCGCGGCGACGCAGGCGATAGGCCGCTTCGGCGGACAGATCGACCGCGCGGCAGGCGGCGCGGGCATTCCCGTGAGCCGCCAGCCGGTCGAGAAAGCGCGCCTTCAGTTCGGGCGTCCAGCCGCGCGCCGGGACATGGGCAAAGGGTTCGGTAATGTCGGTCATGATCCGCGTCTCCTGTCGGGAATGGAAGCGAATCAGATCTGTTATGCAGGCGGGGCCGAGTAGGAAAATGAATTCTTGCGGAGGTTCGGCTTGCCGATCGGTGGCGGCATCATGGGTTGCCGGGTCGCCTCCGGCTGCTTGCAAAAGGCGGAGGCTATCTTTCCCGGAGGCGGGGCATCAGTTCGACGAAGTTGCAGGGACGGTGGCGACTGTCGAGCTGGTGCGCAAGGATGCGGTCCCAGCCGTCTTTCACTGCGCCGTTCGAGCCGGGCAGGGCGAAGATATAGGTGCCGCGGGCGAGCACGGCGCAGGCGCGGCTCTGGACGGTGCTGGTGCCGATGGTTTCGTAACTGATCCAGCGGAACAGTTCGCCGAAACCGGGAATGTCCTTGCTCTTGACCTTGTCGAGCGCTTCCGGCGTCACGTCGCGGCCAGTGAGGCCGGTGCCGCCGGTGGTGATGATGCAATCGATCTGTTCGTCGTCGATCCAGCGATGAAGGTGCGCGGCGAGCTGGTTCACATCGTCGCGGCTGATATCGCGATCGGCGAGTTCGTGGCCAGCATCTGCGATGCGTTGGGCAAGAATATCGCCCGACGTGTCATCGGCCGAAGTGCGCGTGTCGGATACGGTCAGCAGCGCGATACGCACTGGCTTGAAGGTGCGACTTTCGTCGATTGGCATAAGCGTGTTCCTTACCTGGCCCGCGGAAACATGGGCCAGTCGTTTTCGGCCAGATCGACCCTGCTTGGCGCATCGGCATCCGCCTGGCGCAGATACATCCAGTAATTGCGCATCACGATGGCGACGTATCCGCGCGTTTCCCAATAGGGGATGCTTTCCATGTAGAGCAGCGGATCGCCCTGATCGCGGATTTCACTTTCCCAGCGCGAAACGGGCGTGGGCCCGGCATTGTAAGCCGCCATGACCTTGGGCAGCTTGCCCTGCGTAAAATTGGACGAATTGAGGGATTCGAGCGTGCGCTGGCCGAAGGCGAGATTGACGGCCGGGTCCTTCAGATCCGCGCCCGAACTCATGTTGATCGATGCGGCATATTCCCGCTGCGTGATCGGCATGATCTGCATCAACCCGATGGCACCTGCCGGGCTGACCACGGTTTCGCGGAAGTTCGATTCCTGCAAGGCATGGGCGAAGGCGAGGGCAGGGTCCACGCGCCATCCACCCACCGGTGCGCGGAAGGTGACCGGATAGCGCAGGCTGGGATGTGCCCCTTCGCCGCGCGGGGCATTATAGGCCATGAAGGTCTGCGCCCCCGTGAGGCCCAGCGCACGCGACAGCCGCGACAATGCGCCGTAATCCTTCGGGTCGCCCGTCCGGACCAGCCAGACGAGATCGTCCGCCGCTGCATCGCGCCGCCCGACTTCCGCCAGCATGACGGCCTGCCGGACTGCGTCTTCCTGGCGCAGATGTTCCCAATCGGCCTGTGTCAGATCGGGCAAGGCGTGGGTCCGCGGAAGGTCGCGGCCCATCTGTTCGTGGGCCAGCATGCCGTAGAGGGTTTCCGGGAAGCGCGCGGCGCCGCGCAATTGTTCGGCAGCCTTTTCAGGGAAGCGGCAGCGGATGAANGACCGGCTGGCCCAGTAATGCGCCGCTGCGGTCAGTTCGGGATTGGCGGAGCCGGACGCGCTGCGCTGNAAGGCTTCTGCGGCCTTGTCGCAATCGCCNAGCCGCCATGCGGCGAGNCCNGCGACCCAATCGCCTTCGGCGACCCAGGCACCACTGCCGCCATCGCGGGTCGTATCCGCCATGGCCCAGGCCTGCGCGTCCTGATTTTCGATGTAGTAGCTGAAAGCGACGCGGTAGCGCCATTCCGCCCGCGCATCGCGCGACAGCGTGGCATCCACACCGTCCAGCAGCAGGCGGGCACCATTCGGATCGTCATTGGTGATGCGTTCGAGGATCGCGGCCTTCACGCTTTCCGGCATCGTACCGTCGTTGACCGAACTGGGCCGGATACGCTTGGTCGACCCGGGCTGGCGGACGAGATCCCGTGCCGGGCGCAGATAGGGCGGGTTCACGAGCCCNCGCGTCTGGNCAAGGCGGACGATGGATTCCGCCTGNGGCAGCGCGGAATAGCGCGACAGCCAGCTTTCGATGCGCGGCAGTTCGATGCGCGGACTTTGCGGATGGAGGTAATAGGTCGCCAGTGCCGCGCCGTGGAGNGGGCCGTCATCGCGANTGGCCAGCATGACCTCGACCCTGTCCCAGTTCTGGCTGTCGATCGCTTCGAACAGCGAGCCGTAATAGGCGCGGTCGTCCTGCGAGAGGAGCTGCGGGAGGGAAGCNGCGTGCGANCGGGTGAAATATTCCACGCTGCCCTGCGCAAGGGCCGGGGCCGCGTGGAGGGANGTGGTGGCGGCCAAAGCGGCGGCGGCGAAAATGCGAAGGGTCATCAAGTCCAGTCCAGCCATCGGTTCCAGAAAGTTTCCCGCCGGGCGGCCGAGCGGGCAAGGTTGCGCAGGTCAGGGGCGGCGAGCAGGGGGNANNTCTTGCCGTCACAGTCCAGCGAAAGNGGNTCGCGCGCATCTTCGGGCGTCTTGCCGAACAGCGCGAGTTGCGCGCGTCCGAACAGGATCACGCGCTGCGGGGCGGCGAGCGCGATATGCGCCCTGACGATTTCGCCCAGGCCGGCACCTGCAAGCTGACCCCAATCGGGCAGGGCCATTGGAGCNGGAAGGGCGCTGGCGATGTAGGCTTCGTGCTGNCCTATGCCCATTGCNGCGAGCATGGCATCGACGAATTTGGCGGCGCCGCCCGTCAGCAGTCCTTCGGCATCGTCATCGAAGGGCTGGGGCANCAGCAGCATCAGCTTCGCGCCTGCNACGCCCCGCGGGGGAACGCGCCGATCGAGCGCGCCATCCGCCAGCGAAGCTTCCGACATCCACCATNCGCGAAATTTTTCGAGCGTATCGGGAAGGGCGGAGCGATCGATCTGCGTGGCCNCACCTTCGCCCTGTTCGAGCGCGCGTTGCAGCGGGGTCTTGCGCTGTACCGGGGGCGGTGCGGGCGGAGGNGGAGCCGTTACGGCATCGTCGGCCTCCGGCTCGATCAGCCAGCCACTCGGCTCGTCCAGAAAATCGGCATCGACGCCAGCCTCGCGCCACCAGTCGAGCGCGCCTTCCAGGCTTTCGAGCGCCGTGACATCGCGCGAATTCGGGGGATCGGCATGCATCATTACTTGGGCGCGGGTCTTGACCTCTAAAGCGCCACCAATCAAGGCATTCGCAACAGTAAAGCGACGAAAAGAGAGAGACATGAGCGAACGCGAATCCATGCCCTGCGATGTCGTGATCATCGGCGGAGGCCCGGCAGGCCTCGCCGCGGCGATCCGGCTGAAGCAAGTGAACGCGGAACTCGAAGTCGTGGTGCTCGAAAAGGGCAGCGAAATCGGCGCGCATATCCTGTCGGGCGCGGTGGTTGATCCGCGTGCGCTGGACGAACTGCTGCCCGAATGGCGCGACCAGGGCTGCCCGATGGCGGAAACNCCCGTGACGGAGAACCACCACTGGGTGCTGTCCGAAAGCGGAAAATCCGACCTTCCCGAGATGNTGCTGCCGCCNTTCATGAGCAATCACGGCAATTATACCGGATCGCTGGGCAANATGTGTCGCTGGCTGGCCGAGCAGGCCGAAGGTCTGGGNGTGATGGTCTTCCCCGGCTTTCCCGCCGCAGAAGTGCTGTTCGACGACAAGGGTGCGGTGACCGGTATCGTCACGCAGGACATGGGTATCGCCGAGGATGGCAGCCACAAGGCCGATTACCAGCCGGGCATGGAAATCCATGCGAAATACACCCTCTTCGCCGAAGGGGCGCGTGGCAATCTGACCAAGCAGATGAAGGCGAAATTCGACCTCGAGGCCGATTGCGAACCGCAGGTCTACGGTCTCGGCGTCAAGGAATTGTGGGACATCGATCCGGCCAAGCACGAGCCCGGCCGCGTGATCCATACGCAGGGCTGGCCGCTGAGCGAAACCGGTACCTGGGGCGGGGGCTTCCTCTATCACCAGGCCAACGGTCAGGTGGCGCTCGGCTTCGTGACCGCGCTCGATTACGCCAATCCCTATGTGTCGCCCTACCAGGAATTCCAGCGCTGGAAGCACCATCCGGACATCGCCGCGATCCTCGAAGGTGGCAAGCGTGTGTCCTATGGCGGGCGCGTGATCAACGAAGGCGGCTGGCAATCCGTGCCCAAGCTGGCATTCCCCGGCGGCGCGCTGATCGGCTGTTCGGCCGGTTTCGTGAACGTCCCGCGCATCAAGGGCAGCCACACCGCGATGAAGAGCGGGATGCTGGCCGCGGAGAGCATCGCTGCGGCGATCGCCGCCGGTAGCGAGCATACCGAGCTGATGGATTACGATGCCGCCGTGCGCGACAGCTGGATCGCAGACGAGCTCAAGAAGGTGAAGAACGCGCAGCCCGCCGTCGCCAAGTGGGGCGAGGATCTGGGTACGGTCATCGCGGGCATCGACATGTGGATGCGCACNCTGAAGATCGGACTGCCGATCACGATGAAGCATCANCGCGATTACGAGATGCTGGAGCGGGCCGACAACTTCAAGCCGATCGCCTATCCCAAGCCCGACGGCGTACTGAGTTTCGACCGGCTTACCAATGTCAGCTTCAGCTACACCAACCANGCNGAAGACCAGCCNTGNCACCTGAAGGTCGCGGACATGGAACTGCAGCGCGAGAGCGAGCTGGAAGTCTTTGCNGGCCCNTCNGCCCGGTANTGCCCGGCGGGCGTNTANGAGTGGATCCTGGANGAAGGCGCGGAGCCCAAGTTCCAGATCAATTCGCAGAACTGCATCCACTGCAAGACGTGCGACATCAAGGATCCGAACCAGAACATCACCTGGGTCACGCCCGAAGGCGGCGGCGGGCCGAACTACCCGAATATGTAATCGTCAGCGTTGCTTTCTCCATCATTGCGAGGGGGAAAGCGACGCGGCAATCCGGGTGATAGCGCCAAGGATTGTTTGGCTTCGCTCGCAATGACGGGGAGTTGTGGCGTGGCCCATGTCGAAACCGCATATGCCAAGATCAACCTGGCGCTGCATGTTCGCAGGCGGCGGGACGATGGCTATCATGAGCTCGAGACGCTGTTTGCCTTCGTCGATGCGGGGGACGTGCTGACAGCAACCAGCGCGGCGCAGGATGCCGTCACGGTCATGGGCGAGTTCGCGGGCGGTCTCGACAATCCGTTCGACAATCTGGTGGCAAGGGCGCTGGGCAAGGTGCCGCGCGCCGACGGGCTCAGGGTTACGCTGGAGAAAAACCTCCCTGTTGCGGCGGGGCTCGGTGGGGGCTCGGCGGATGCCGGGGCCGTTTTTCGCATCGTGAAAGAGCTTCATGGTTTGCCGGACGACTGGCACCAGCGCGCCACTGCACTGGGCGCGGATGTACCCGCTTGTGTCGAAAGTCGTACCTGTATCGGGCGCGGCACCGGCACCGACCTCGAACCGGCAGATGCCAGTCTGGCGGGCACACCCGTTCTGCTGGTAAACCCGCGCGTCCCGCTGTCCACTGGGCCGGTGTTCAAGCATTGGGACGAGAAGGATCGCGGCGCCTTGCCCGATGGCGATGCCCGCACGATCACTCTCGAAGGGCGAAACGATCTCGAAGCACCCGCCCTTTCGCTGTGCCCGCAGATCGGCGGGGTACTTGCCGCTTTGCGCGGAACTTCGCCCTTTCTCGCCCGTATGTCCGGTTCGGGCGCGACCTGTTTCGCGCTGTTCGATGACAAGGCAGCGCGGGACGAAGCGGCGGATCGCATGGCCGCCGACCATTCCGGCTGGTGGCAGATGCGAGGAAAGCTCAGATGATCGACGGTCGGCCCTATCGCCAGGTGAATGTGGACGACATTCGACCCGGCGGATTGCTGGTAGTGGCCGATCACGCATCGAACCATGTTCCAGCGGGCATCGAGCTGGGGATCGATCCCAGGCTGATGAACGATCATATTGCGATCGATATCGGGGTGGAAGGCGTGGCGGATCGTCTTGCCCGCCGCCACGATCTACCTGTGCACATCGCCACCGTGAGCCGTCTCGTTTGCGATTTTCACCGCAAGGAAGACGAACCGGCCGTTGTTCCGACGACCAGCGACGGNCACCTGATCCCNGGTAATATCGGCGCAGATGTGGAAATGCGGCTCGCACGTTATCATCGACCATATCACGACGCTTTGGCGGCNCTGATCGAACGCGCCCGGCCGCGTATGCTGGTGGCAGTTCACAGNTTCACGCCNAGCCTGGCNACNAGNGANGAAGAGCGACCCTGGGAAGTCGCCCTGCTGTACAATCAGGATGAGAGAGCGGCGCAACATGCCATTCGGCTGTTTCGCGAACAGGGNCTGACAGTGGGCGACAACCAGCCCTATTCGGGCAAGCAGCTCAACGCCACGATGGATCGCCATGCCGAGGCCAATGGCATTCCCTACTGCACGGTCGAGATACGACAGGATCAGATCGATACGGCCGCAGGGCAGGCGCGCTGGGCGGTAATGCTGGCAGACATCATGGGTCGCGTCGCGCTGGAAGTGTAAAGCCGAGCTTGGCCGGACTACGGGCATTCTTCCGTTAGCGTAGGCTTCGCTGTCTGCTAGGCTTTGCCTTGAAGCCAAGAGAGACCTGCCATGCCCGCCTATCGTTCCCGCACCACCACCCACGGCCGCAACATGGCCGGCGCGCGCGGATTNTGGCGCGCGACGGGNATGAAAGANGGCGATTTCGGCAAACCGATCATCGCGGTGGTNAACAGCTTTACNCAGTTCGTGCCGGGGCACGTGCATCTCAAGGATCTGGGGCAGCTGGTNGCNCGCGAGATCGAGGCTGCGGGCGGCGTGGCCAAGGAATTCAACACNATCGCGGTNGATGACGGGATCGCCATGGGGCATGACGGCATGCTCTATTCGCTGCCGAGCCGCGACCTGATTGCCGACAGCGTCGAATATATGGTCAACGCCCACTGCGCCGATGCGATGGTGTGCATTTCGAACTGCGACAAGATNACGCCGGGCATGNTGATGGCCGCGATGCGNCTGAACATTCCNGCCGTNTTCGTCAGCGGCGGTCCGATGGAGGCAGGCAAGGTTGTGGTGAAAGGCAAGGAGGTCGCCCTCGANCTGGTGGATGCCATGGTCGCNGCNGCGGACGAAGCCTATTCGGACGAGGAAGTGACGGCCATCGAGCAGAATGCGTGCCCGACCTGCGGCAGTTGCAGCGGCATGTTCACGGCCAATTCGATGAATTGTCTGACCGAAGCCTTAGGCCTCTCGCTTCCCGGCAATGGTTCGCAGCTCGCCACGCATGCCGACCGCAAGGGCCTGTTCGAACGGGCAGGGCGGCTGGTGGTGACGCTGGCGAAGCGATATTACGAGGAAGATGACGAGAGCGTCCTGCCACGTTCCATCGCCAGTTTCGAAGCGTTCGAGAACGCGATGAGCCTCGATATCGCGATGGGCGGCTCGACGAATACCGTGCTGCACCTGCTTGCTGCCGCGCATGAGGCGGGGGTCGATTTCACCATGAAGGACATCGACAGGTTGAGCCGTCAGGTCCCCTGCCTGTCAAAGGTCGCACCGGCGAAAAGCGATGTCCACATGGAGGATGTCCACCGGGCAGGCGGCATCATGGCGATCCTCGGCGAGCTGGAAAAGGCAGGCCTGCTTCACACCGCGTTGCCGACCGTACACAGCCCGACCATGGCCGATGCGCTGGATGACTGGGATATTGGCCGCACGCAGAACAACAAGGTCCGCGAATTTTTCGCGGCGGCGCCGGGCGGGGTGCCGACGCAGACCGCTTTCAGCCAGTCGCGCAGGTGGGAAGAGCTCGATACGGACCGCGAAAACGGAGTTATCCGGAGCGCTGAACACGCATTCAGCAAGGATGGCGGGCTGGCCGTGCTCTATGGCAATATCGCGCGCGATGGCTGCATCGTTAAGACCGCTGGGGTCGATGAGAGCATTCTGAACTTCTCGGGCCCAGCCAAGGTTTACGAGAGCCAGGACGACGCGGTGACGGCGATCCTGACGGGGCAGGTCGTCGAGGGCGATGTCGTCGTCATCCGGTACGAAGGGCCGCGGGGCGGACCCGGCATGCAGGAAATGCTTTATCCNACGAGCTATCTGAAATCGAAGGGGCTGGGCGCANCCTGNGCCCTGCTGACNGACGGCAGGTTTTCGGGAGGAACGTCAGGCCTGTCGATCGGCCACGTGTCGCCCGAAGCCGCGGAAGGCGGCGCGATCGCTTTGGTCGAGGAGGGGGACAGGATCGAAATTTCCATTCCCGAACGCACGATCAATCTTGCCGTGTCCGACGAAGTTCTGGCGGAACGGCGCGCCNTCATGGAAAAGAAGGGCTGGCTTCCTGCCCANCCGCGAGACCGGCGGGTCTCGCCAGCGCTCGAAGCCTATGCCGCGATGACGACCTCTGCGGCGCGCGGCGCAATCCGAGATGTTAGCCAGTTGAAAACGCGCTGAGACTTGCCCCCGAGCGCCGTGCGTGGCAGCGGCTAAGCATGACTTTTTCGCAACGATCCCTCTGGGTTCTTCTGGTTGCATCGCTCGGTCTTGGAGCATGCGAGGTTTCGCCCGAGATTGCGAGCGAAGGTGGATCAACGATTTCCTGCGCTCTGGGTGGAGCAACCGACTTCACCGGCGAATGCCGCCTCGTCGAGGTAAGCGATGGCAGTGCGAACTACCTCATCATGCGGCACCCGGATGGCGGTTTCCGCAGGCTCGCACGCGCTGAAACGGTGTCCGGCCTGGCCGAGTTCGACGGCGCGCAGGAGGCGGAAAGCTGGCGCGAAGGGGACGCGGTCGTGCTTGCGATCGGAGAGGATCGCTATCGCTGGGGCAAGCCCGTACGTGACTGAGCCTGTGCTGACCGTCGCCGAGATGCGCGAGGCGGAGAAAGCCGCGATGGATCGCGGGACCAGCGAGTGGGAGNTGATGCAGCGNGCCGGGACCNANGCAGCGCAATGGNTCATGCGCATGGCTGCAGGGCGNCNGGTCACGGTGCTTTGCGGACCCGGNAACAATGGCGGTGACGGTTATGTGATCGCGGATGTGCTGGGCCGGTCGGGGTACGAAGTGGACGTGATTGCGCCCGTAGAGCCGAAGAGCGAGACCGCTCGCAAGGCGCGGTCCGCCTTTCAGGGCAGGGTCAGTAGCGACGGCGCTCTGTGCACAGGCGTGGCGGTCGATTGTCTGTTCGGGTACGGCCTNGATNGAAAGGTCGAGGAGCCGTTCTCGANAATACTGGAGAAACTGGCAGCATCNNCCTGTTATAAAATAGCTATCGANGTCCCGAGNGCANTNCAGAGTGACGCTGCGCGCGTGCTTGGCCCGCTTCCTCGGTANGACCTGACNCTGGNTCTNGGCGCGTGGAAGCAGGCCCATTTTCTCATGCCGGCNATGNCAGCGATGGGNGAAAAGCGACTGGTTACCATCGGGCTGGAGTTCGAAGATGTTTCATCGACGGTTTCCGCNGCGCCGACNATAACTTCGCCCAAGCCCGATGCCCATAAATACAATCGCGGGCTGCTGGCCATCGTAGCAGGGGCAATGCCCGGCGCGCCACTGCTTGCCGCGGAGGCAGCCATGCGCGCGGGGGCGGGCTATGTGAAACTGTTCAGCGATCATTCTCATCCCGATGCGCCGGCCGAACTCGTGATCGAGCAGGGCAGCCTCGCCGATGTGCTTTCCGACGNGCGGNTTTCGGCNTTGCTGATCGGACCGGGACTAGGCCGCGACGACGCGGCTCGTGAAAGGCTGGCCAAGGTTCTGGAAAGCGGAAAACCGGCAGTGCTGGATGCGGATGTGCTGCATCTTCTCGACCCGGAACTTCTGGCGATGGCCGACGCCAAGACCTTGTGCGTGACGCCTCACGAAGGAGAGCTGGCAAAACTGTGCGAGACGTTCGGCGTCACGGCGGAAAGCAAGCTCGATCGGGCACGCGGATTGGCGGATGTCACCGGCCTGACGGTGCTGGCCAAGGGGCCCGACACCGTTCTTGTGCATGACAGCATGACGTCATTTTTCCCGCGAGGCTCAAGCTGGCTATCCGTGGCAGGGTCCGGCGATGTACTGGCGGGGATCCTGGGGTCGCGGCTCGCAACCCATGGCGATCCGCGGCGTGCAGCCGAAGAGAGCGTATGGCTGCACCACGAAGCGGCGCGCCTTGCATCCCCGGCATTTTCTGCAGGGGAACTTGCTCACGCGGTAAAACCGGCCATGGCGTCCTTCCTGTGAGCGAAACCGAAGAAATCATCCGCATTGCCGCCCGCGGCGATGGCGTCACCGCGTCGGGGAGGCACATCTCCGGCGGCGTTCCGGGCGACACCGTGGGCGAAGATGGCACACTGACGGCAGGCNCGCATCACGCCGACCCGCCGTGCCGACATTTCCCGGCCTGCGGTGGGTGCCAATTGCAGCATGTCGATGAAGAGGCGCTACGGCAGTTCGTGACAGACCGCGTCGTCGGTGCTGCCAAGGCGCAGGATCTCGCGGTTGGAGAAGTACTCGCGACGCAGCTGTCGCCGCCACGGTCGCGCCGACGCGCCACCTTGCATGCGCTGAAGACCGCGCAGGGCGCCGTGCTGGGCTTCCGCGAAAGCGGATCGCACCGAATTGTGAACATGCAGGAATGCCATATCCTCGTGCCCCAGCTTTTCGCCCTGGTCGAGCCACTGAGAAAACTGATCGGCCGTTATGGCGGCCGGCAAGCGGTCGATGTGGAATTGACGCTGGTCGATCAGGGCGTCGATTGTACGCTGAAGGGTATCGAGGCCGATGGGCTGGCCGCGACGGAAGCTCTGCTGGACTTTGCGCGTGAGAATTCCCTGGCTCGCCTTTCTGTCGACCGCGGGTTCGGCCCGGAGACAAGCTGGGAGCCCGAGCCGCTTACCGTTGGGCTTGGCGACATTGCGGTGCCCTTTCCTCACAGTAGCTTCCTCCAGCCGACAGTCGATGGCGAGCGTGCACTTGTCGCCGATGCGCTGGACTTTCTCGATGGTGCAACGACCGTGGCCGATCTTTTTTCAGGCCTCGGCACGTTCGCCTTTGCTTTGGCGGGGCCGCGGAAGGTGCTGGCAGTGGAGGCTGCGCGCGATGCGCATCTCGCCTGCAAGGCGGCTGCGAATGGGCGGCAGATACCGGTGCACACGCTTCATCGNGACTTGTTTCGCAATCCGCTGCAGGCAGANGAGGCGAGCCGGTTCGGGGCATTGGTTCTCGATCCACCNCGGGCGGGCGCGCGGGAGCAGGTGGTTCAGATTGCGGCGAGCGAGGCCACGCGCGTGGCNTACATCAGTTGCAACCCTGTCAGTTGGTCGCGCGATGCCAGAGTACTGGTTGATGCGGGCTTCCGGCTNGAGAANCTGCGGCCAGTCGGGCAATTCCGCTGGTCGACGCATGTCGANNTGACCAGTTACTTCACGCGCTAGCGGCGCAGAANCTCGAGGATTTGCGCGCGCAGCCACTCGCTNGCNTGCGGNGNNGAATAGGCATGGTCCGCACCTTTGCAGCGCCTGATCCGTGTGTCCGCAGCGTCCCATCGTTCATCGAACAACTGGGCCGTCCTGTCGGTCTCGGCCAGGAGGATACGAACGGGGCCCGTGAAGCCCGCTATGCCGGCGCGCATCTGATCGGCAAGCGAAGAGGGCGCGGATTGTTTCTTCGAAGCCTGGCGCAATCCACGCGCGAGCTTCTTCAGATCGACCTGGCCAGACGCCAGGCGCAGCAGTTCCTTGGGGTTTTTCAGCTTTTCGACATAGCGCGAACGCACTGCAGCAGGCGGCGGTATGTTGTCGACGTCGTTCTCGATCGTCCACGGATTGCTGAGCACGAGGGCATCACATTCGGCGCCGGCATTTAGCATGAGTGCGCTTGCCGCGTCGCAATTCCCGAAACCGACGACGCGTTCGACCTGCGGTGCAAGTGCACGAAATGCAAGAAGAGCGGCTTCTATGTCTTTGCGTGAATTGCGAAATCCGCGGTTTTGACCTTCGCTGTCCCCAATCCCTCGCCGGTCGAAGCGGAAGACCGGAAAACCCGCACGGGCGATGCCCGCGCCTAGGCGAGCTTGAGAATTGAACGCCCCTGCACGAACTTCATTGCCGCCGCTGACGAGGAGCAGCCCGGTCGTTCCGGGCGCGCTGTCGAGTGTCGCGCCGCAGCGCGCGTCCTGGCACTCGAAGGAAAACGCGAGCCGTTTCATTTGCTAGGGTCTGTTGCGACGATGGAGGCAAGCGCTGTGGCCTGTGCGAGATCGAAATCGTTTTCGGCGCGCAGCCAGAGCGGCGTTCCGCCCAAAACCGTTTGTTCGACGGTCGAATAGCCCGGCGGAGCAGCGAAATCTTCGGTTTCGAGTTCTGCAAACAGTTCAGGGCCGAGCGGCCACCCGCCAAGCGTGACACCGCGTTCCCGGCCGGTTTTCCGGAGTTCTTCCGTGATCTCTTCCCGTCCGGCTTCCCGCGCGCTCAGGATGCGTGCCCGGAGCATGTTGCGCAGGATCTGCTGAGGTTTCGGTGGGGCATAGAGCCAGCCTCTACTGTCCTCCGGCACCAGCCAGCATCCAGACCGGACGGCGAGAACAGCGGTCGTCGAGAAAGTCTCCACCGCAGCGGCGATGCCGACCCGCCAATGGNCGAGCGACTGGTTGTCGAAGTCCGCCAGACTCTCGTTCCATCCCGGNAGGTCAGGTAGAAAGCAGTCTACGCCGCGCGAATGGAGTTTNCGCATTGTTTCAACGATTTGGTGGCGCAATCTGTTCGCTTCTTCGAACAGGGGAGGGATAACCAGTATCCGTTTTTCGCGCGCTTCGTCGAAACCAAGCACCATTTCCTCACCCACGCCGCCATCGGGCAATGGGCAAGACCAAACTGAACACATGGCGGAGGTCAGCCCTCGATCACCTTCGCTTCGGCGAAGGCAAGGAGGCCGCCGAAGTTTTCCAGCATCTCTCCGTCGACATCGTCATCCTCGATAACGATGTCGAACCGGTCTTCCATTTCGGTCAGCAATCCGGCCACTGCCATAGAATCGAGCTCTGGCAAATGACCGAACAGGCCCGTGTCTCCAGTAAAGCTGTCTACCTGATCCTGATCGAGCCCGAGCACATCGCGCAGGATCGCGCGGAGCGTCTGGTCGATATCGCTGCGGCTCGGGCCGGTAGGCTCGGCTTGTGCGGTTTCGGCAATCATTGCTTCGGCNTTCCCTGTCGTTGGCCTTCCACTCGAGGCGAAGGCCTTAGCTGGGGCGATTGTGCGGTGCAAGGTGGCGTACAAACGCCTTGGCGATGGCAGGCCAGGCTCGCGGTTTGCGCCAGTCGAGGCAAGTGAGCCTGAAGCGGGGTCGCACCTGTTCCATCCAGTCGCGTTTGTAGGCATCGCTGCCCGTCCCGAAATCGACCAGTTCGACCCCGTCGGTATCGATGACATATTCGAATAGAGCGGCACTGAGCGTCGTGCCGGCCGATAAGGNTGTCGCGGCTTCAATGTGCGCGAGCTTGTGAATATAGGCAGTGCCGTTTTCGACCGTCCAGAACTGCGCGGCGACAGGGACGCCGTCCGCGCGCGCAATGCCCAGCCGGATGCGACCGGCTGCGCCTTCGGCCGCTGCGAAAGCTTCGAGAATATCGGCCCGCTCTTCTTCCGGTTTCCAGCTTTCCGAATAGATCGCCTNNTAGGCGGCCCAGGCNGTTTNGTCGAANTGTGTGAGGATATCGACGTCGACCTTCTTCGCCTTGCGTTTGAGCGTGGTGCGCATNTTGCCAGGGCGTCCGGCCCAATATTCGGCAAATGTTCGNCCAGCTACGGGCANGACGTGNTTTTCATCGCATTGATCACGNAGNACNANCCANCCNGCNTCCCGGAAANTTTGCTCCAGTTGTTCCGCCGTGCCGTCCTCATNGGGAAGAGGGGAGAGTGTGACNCGATGCGTNCGCGACCGCAGATCGCGTGCTAATTCGCGAATTAATTCTTGAGACTTTCCAATTGGTCGCCACGTAAAGCTGAACCAATTCGTCAGCGAAGAAAGGCCGGTTGCGTGCCGTTGGAGCGGAACCACCACCCGGTCGTCGCTCCGTTCCGCCAAAGCGAACAGGGGTTGCTCAAGCAGGGCGTACCATTCGAGCCTGTCGAAAGGGCTGCTGGCCAGCAGATCAAGCCCTTGCAGTTTGGTAACCGTGTCGTGATAGCTGACTGCGATGTCCAACGGCTTTCCCTCGGAGCGTTAATGCCTGATCCCACGCCCTATCCGCTCGATCAACTGGCCGAGCGCGGGAGTGCACAGGCACCTGCGCTGGTGCTGCGCGATCGCACTCTTACCTTTGAGGAGTTGAAGAAACGTGTCTCGCTTCTGGCCGGATGGCTGGCAAGTCGTGCGGCCAAGGGCGATAGAGTGGCAAGCTGGGCGGCGAAAGGCGAGCTGACTTGTCTGCTGCCATTGGCAGCGGCGCGGGCGGGGCTGGTGCATGTGCCGATCAACCCGCTGCTCAAACGGGCCCAGGTTGCGCATATTCTGGCCGACAGCGGTTCGACCATGTTGATGGGGACGAAGGCGCGCCTAGCGTCTCTGGAAGATGAAGATCTACCGCAGGGCTGCAAGGTCCTTGATGAAAGCGAAATATTCGGGTTGGTAGAGGCTGAAGGTGCCGAGTCGCCCCCGTCGCGCCACGATCCCGACGAATTGGCGGCAATCCTTTACACAAGCGGTTCCACCGGCAAGCCCAAGGGCGTGATGCTGAGCCACGCGAATATGTGGCTGGGTGCCGTCAGTGTGGCGAACTATCTCGACCTTGCAGCGGATGACGTCGTGCTGGCAGTCCTTCCGTTGAGCTTCGATTATGGCCAGAANCAGTTGCTTTCNACATGGTNTGCCGGAGCTTGNGCGGTTCCGCTCGACTATCTCTTCCCCCGAGATGTGGCCAAGGCCTGCGCAAAATATGGCGTCACGACGCTTGCCGCTGTCCCACCACTGTGGGTCCAGCTAACCGAGATCGAATGGCCTGCCGAGGCAATCGCCGGGATCCGGAGGCTCACCAATACCGGAGGGGCCCTGACGCGCGAATTGGTACGTGAGCTACGCGCACTCTTCCCGGAGGCACGCCTGTTTCCAATGTACGGCCTGACCGAGGCTTTTCGCTCGACCTATCTCGATCCNGANCTGGTGGACACGCACCCAACCTCGATGGGCAAGGCGATACCCTTCGCGGAAATCCTTGTGGTCGATGACGAAGGCAAAATTTGCGCGGCTAACGAGGAAGGCGAGCTGGTGCACTGCGGGCCACTGGTGGCGCAAGGATATTGGCAAGATGCGGCGCGGACTGCGGAACGCTTCAAACCCGCGCCCGCTGGCTCCAGATATGGCGGAACAGCCGTATGGTCTGGCGATCGTGTCCGGCGGGATGAGGACGGATTTCTCTATTTTGTCGGGCGGCGTGACGCCATGATCAAGAGTTCGGGCAATCGTATCAGTCCGCAAGAGCTGGAAAGTGCTGCGCTGGCGACCGGATTGGTCGCAGAAGCCGTGGCCCTGGGAGTCAGGGACGAGCGGCTGGGGCACGCCATCCATCTGATCGTCAGGCCGACGCCGACTGCGCTCGACAGCGAGGAAGCGCTCGTGAAAGAGCTTAAAAAGGAACTGCCCAACTTCATGCAACCGCATGTCATTCACTGGCGCGACGTGATGCCGGTAAACCCGAACGGTAAGATCGACCGGACAGCCTTGGCTGCGGAGATCGGCGCATGAAGCCGCTGGGGCCAATTCCGCCTGGTTTCCAGGCGATCGATGGCGAATTGGCCATTGGCGGAAAGCCGGTGAGCCATTGGGCCGAGCAGGCCGGCAGAACCCCGTTGTTTGTGTATTCGCAGACACGGATAGAGCAGCGGTTCGCCGATCTTCGCGAAGCGATGCCAGATCGATTGAAGATAAATTATGCCATAAAAGCAAATAGCTTTGCGCCACTTCTTTCATTCGTGTCGAAGTTGGCCGATGGATTGGATATCGCCTCCGGTGGTGAACTGGAAATGGTTCGGGCGACGGGTTTCGATCTGTCTCGCGTGAGTTTCGCCGGTCCCGGCAAGCGCGATGTCGAACTGGAAGCCGCTATTACGGCCGGCGTGACATTAAATCTGGAAAGCGAGGCGGAAGCCGGTCGCGCAATTGCNNTCGCCGANCGCCTNGGCTTGACCCCATCGCTGGCGGTTCGGGTGAACNCCGATTTCGAACTTAAAGGTTCGGGCATGAANATGGGGGGCGGGGCGAAACCGTTCGGCATNGATGCGGAGCGGGTTCCANCNCTGATCANGAAGATTNTAGANNCGGGNTGCAATTTTCGCGGACTGCATATCTTCACCGGAAGTCAGGCCCTTTCCGCCGANGCGGTAATAGACATGCAGGCCAAAGTCCTCGACTGCGCGGATCGCCTTGCGCGGGANGCAGACGTTNCATTGCCCAAGCTNAACATGGGNGGCGGTTTCGGCATTCCATATTTTCCAGGTGACGAACCGCTCGACGTCCACGCTGTGGGGCAGGCGCTCGAGGCGCAGTTTGCCGCATTGCCCGACACTTTGGCGGATGCTGAACTTTTTATTGAACTCGGTCGCTATCTTGTTGGCGAAGCAGGAGTTTATCTCACACGCATTGTCGACCGCAAGGTGAGCTACGGCGAAACCTATCTCGTGACCGATGGGGGCCTTCATCACCAGCTGGCAGCCTCCGGCAATTTCGGCACTGTGGTACGACGAAACTATCCGGTGGCAATCGCGAGCCGGTTCGACGTGCAGCCGGAGGAAGAAGCCAATGTCGTGGGGTGTCTGTGCACCCCGCTGGACCGTCTGGCGGACAAGGCGCACCTGCCACGGGCCGAGGTTGGAGATCTGATCGCGGTGTTCTGCGCGGGCGCTTACGGTGCCAGTGCATCACCCAGTGCCTTTTTGGGACAGGGTCCTGCAATAGAGATGCTGGTCTGATCAAAACCGACTAATGCAAAATCGCCGTGAAATCTGCGGTTTCGACGGCCTATGGCTAACAGTCTGTTCACCTATTTCGGGCATTAGCTGTTCCATAACGGGGAGTATCGGGCGCGCAACTCGTTCGATGCTTTCCAGGACGATGCCAGGGAAATGATTAATGCGCTTAACCCGAATTGCTTCGCTTACAGCCGGATGCGTTGCCGCTACGCTTGTTCTGGGCGGCTGCGCGAGCGGGCCTGAAACCGAGCTTCCTCCGGCAACCTTCGTCGCCATGCAGGAAGGTCCGGGCGAGGAATATGTGATCGGTCCTCTCGATGAGTTGACCATTCACGTCTGGCGCAATCCGGAACTGGGTGCCGAAAAAATTCAGGTGCGCCCCGACGGCCGAATTACCATTCCGCTTGTGAAAGACATGCCGGCAGTGGGCAAGACGCCGTCCATGCTGGAGGAGGACATCCGCCTGCAGCTGAGCCAGTACATCGAAGATCCGCTGGTGTCGGTCATCGTCAATGAATTCGCCGGTACATTCAGCCAGCAGATCCGCATCGTGGGCGCGACGGAGAAACCGGCTTCGCTGCCGTATCGTGCAAACATGACCGTGCTCGACGCAATGATTGCGGTGGGCGGCCTTTCGGAATTCGCTGCCGGCAATCGTGCGAAACTGATCCGCTTCGACAAGCAGGTTGGAAACCAGCGCGAATATGCGCTGCGCCTGACCGATCTTTTGAAGCGCGGCGACAGCAAGGCCAATGTTCTCCTCCAGCCGGGTGATGTGATCATCATTCCCGAAAGCACCTTCTAAGGACCAGCCGGGGCATGCAGGAAGTCTTCGACGAGATCCGCAGCGCGCTGCATACGGTTTGGAACCGCCGCTGGGTCGCGCTCGGCGTNGCCTGGGTCATTTGCGTCCTTGGCTGGCTGGCGATCGCATTCATCCCCAACAGCTATGAAAGCAGGGCGCGGATCTACGTCGAACTGGAAGATGTCCTGTCCGAACAGCTCGACATATCCGGCGATGGCAAGCAGGCCATCACCAAGGTTCGCCAGACCCTGGTAAGCGGGGTCAATCTGGAACGGGTGATCCGCACCACGAAGCTGGGCGAGAAAGTGGTGACGGATGCGGAGATGCAGGCCGCNGTCAAGAGCCTGACGGAAAGCATCGTCGTNAANAGCGAGCAGGACAATNTGTTCGAAATTACCGCCACCATTGGCAAATCAAACCTGAGCGATGCNGAAAATGCCGCGCTCGCCAAGGACGTGGTTCAGAGCCTNATCGACATTTTTCGGGAATCGAACGTAGCCGGCAATCGCGGTGAAGTTGCGAGCACGATCGCATTCCTCGACGAGCAGTTGAACGATCGCAAGGCCGAACTGGAATCGGCGGAGCAGCGCCGNCTGACGTTCGAGGCGCAGAACCCNGATCTGGTNGGCGGCACGGCAACGGTCGCGGGGCGTCTACAGGGCATGCGCACCGAAATGCGAGGTGTGGATGCCGATATCGCTGCTGCGCAAAGCGCGCTTGCCGCCATCAATGGGCAGCTTGCCAGCACGCCGCGCAGCATCATGACGGCCGATAGTGGCGGNGCCCGTAANGCGCTGGCTCAGGCGCAGTCGCAGCTTGCCGCCATGCGNGCNCGCGGCCTNACGGACAGTCATCCCGANATCCAGTCGCAAAAGCGTCAGGTGGAAGCGCTGCGTGAACAGGCNGCAAACGANCCTGCCGGAACCGGCGGTTCGCCCAACCCGGCCTACACNTCGCTTCAGTCCATTCGNGCNGAACGGCAAGCCAATGTCCAGGCGCTGGAGGCACGCAAGGCNGCCTTGCAATCGGANATTTCGGCGCTGATCGCNGCACAGGCGGATGAGCCAGCCGTTGCCGCCGANGCNAACCGGATCAGCCGCGATTATCAGGTGCTCAAAGACAAGTANGATGANCTGCTGAGAAACCGNGAGGAAATGCGCCTTCGTGGTCAGGTTGAAACCGAGCGNAGNGCGTTCAAGTTCGAAGTCATCGACCAGCCGACAGCTCCGCGCAGGCCAGCGGCACCCAACCGCCCGCTGCTCTTGTTCGTGGTCCTGATCCTCGGCATCGGAGCCGGTTCGGCCGTCGCTTTCGTCATGGGGCAGCTCACGTCGAGCTTCACCACATCCGACAAATTGCAGCGCACGCTGGACCTGCCGGTCATCGGGACCATTTCCCGATCGATGACCGACGCCGCACGGCGACACGAAAAACTGCGGTTGAAACAGTTTCTGGCGGGCGCCGGCGGGCTGGGGGCAGTCTGCTTCCTGCTGCTGGCAGTCGAGATGATCCAGGTCGGATCGGTGGCCTGAGGGGATCGTGTCAGTGAACAAGCCAACGAATATCGTACCGCCCAAGGAAGACGCGGGTAAGGGGAAAAGCGCATCGCTGTTCGAACGCGCCAGTGGTGCATTCGGTCTGGATGCTCTCGTTCCGGCAGCCGTGCCTAGCNAGCTTGANGGGGAGCAGGCGAAGAAGTTTGCACCAAANCGCAAGCCGGAGCCGGCCTCNAAGCCTNTTGCAGAGACGCCCAAGCGGCGCGCNTCCGACTGGATCGGCGAGCCGGCGCAGTCGGTGGATGTTGCTGCNCCGACGGTGGTAGCGCCTGNAGAGCCGGAAACTCCGGCCGTAAAGTTNACCGGTCNCAAACACGAAGTGGTGCGGTCGCTGCTGCGGGAGAACGGCCTNATCGATCCCGACGGCGGCGCATCGACGCTGCTCGAAGAATTTCGCATCGTTAAGCGTCAGGTTCTGTCGGCTGCGAAGGCGGAGGGAAGCCCTCAGGCGCGCCGGGTGCTCGTGTGTTCGCCGCATCCCAACGAGGGGAAGACCTTTTGTGCGCTCAACCTCGCCATCGCTCTGGCAGGCGAGCGCGATCTGGAAGTGCTTCTCGTCGACGCCGATTTCGGCAAGCCGTCGATCATGGGCAAGCTGGGGCTGGATGCTGGCAAGGGCTTCATGGACGTTCTTGCCAATCCGGCGGCTCATATCGAAGATTTCGTCGTCGGCACCGATATTCCTGGGCTCTGGGTGTTGCCTGCCGGCCAGCGCACAGGCCGTGATAGCGAATATCTTGCTAGCGAACGCACCTGGTCTGTCCTCAACAGGCTGACACGCGGCGCCCCAAACAGGATCATCGTGTTTGACAGCCCGCCTACATTGGCAGCCACACCTGCTGCCGAACTTGCCAAGCACGTCGGCCAGGCGCTGCTCGTCGCGCGCGCGGACATGAGCAGCCGCGCTGCGCTGGAGGATGCCATCGATCTCCTGTCGGCATGTCCAGACATCAAGCTGGTGCTCAATGATGCGACATTCAGCCCGAGCGGACGAAAGTTCGGAAGTTACTATGGATATGGGGAATAACTCCATGTCTTGTAACGAAAAGGTGTTCTGGTTTGCGCGTGGTCTGCTGCTCCTTGGGATGATGATTGCGGCGCCGTTGCAGGCGCAGACTTACTCGGGCGAGGATACGACCGCGAGCGAGAGCGAAGCCCCCTCGAATGGCCGCGGGCGCATGTCCATCGATCCGTACATCGAATTCAACAATATCGCCGCTTGGCAGATTTCGCCGGTGAGCGACGTGGTGACCTATACGCAGCTTGCAGCCGGCGTTGATGCAACGATTAACGGCCGCAACAACGGCGGCAGCGTTTCATTGCGTTACGAGCGCAATTTCGCCCATCAGTCCGACGGTGCGGATTCGGATACTATCACGGGTCTGGCCCGAGGTTACGCCTCGATCATTCCGCGGGTGCTGACCGTCGAGGCAGGTGCGCTGGCAAGCAGCACGCGCGTCGATGCGCAGGGGCGCTCGGTGTTCAACCCGATCGTGGACGACAATCTGTCGACCCAGACCTATTCGGTCTATGCCGGACCCAACCTTCAGACACGCGCCGGCGATGTCGATATCAGCGCGAATTACCGCATTGGCTATACCCGCGTGGACGGTCCCGATTTCGTGACAGCAGGCGGAACGCCCGCGGACCTCTTCGACGACAGCATCACCCACAGTGCAACGGTGAGGGCCGGAACGCGCCCATACCGTCCNTTNCCGGTNGGCGTNGGCNTAGGNGCCGGCTTCTATCAGGAGGACGTTTCCAACCTCGATCAGCGGGTGCGCGACGCTTATGTACGCGGCGATGTGACCGTTCCGATCACACCGACGCTGGCCTTCGTGGCGGGGGTCGGTGTCGANGATGTAGAGGTGTCGAGCCGGGATGCCCTGCGTGATGCNGATGGCAATCCGGTGATCGACACAAACGGACGCTTCGTTACAGATCCAGCCGCCCCGCGTGTCATCGCTTACGATGCAAGCGGGCTGATCTGGGATGTCGGCGTCGTCTGGAGCCCCAGCAGCAGGACCCAGCTCGAGGCGCATTTCGGGCATCGGTACGACAGTGAAACATTCTACGGCAGCTTTAGCTGGCAGCCGAACCGCCGCAGCAATCTGCAGATTGCCGTATATGACGGTATTCAGGGCTTCGGTGGACGTCTCAACAACGCGATCGCAGCCTTACCTACCGATTTCAGTGTGATCCGCGATCCGATCACAGGCGAGCTGACCGGTTGCGTTAACACGGTCGACGGTAACGGCTGCATTGACGGTCTGTTCGGATCGCTGAGATCATCGGTCTTTCGCGGACGCGGTGTAGTCGCAAGTTACAGCAGGCAAATCGGCCGGATGACCGCCGGAATTGGCGCCGGATACGACCGCCGCAGATTTATCGGTGCGCCGGGAACCGTGCTCGAGCTTGCGGATGGNGTAGTCGACGAAAGCTATTACGTGACTGCAGGAGTGTCCGGGCCAGTGGGCTCGCGGGCTTCCTTCGCCATCAACACCTTCGCCAGCTGGTTCGATAGCGGTGCGTTGGGAACGGATAGCGTGCGTGCCATTGGCGCCTCGGGAAGCTATACCGAAGAGATATATCGCAACCTTTCGGCACGTGCCGCCGTCGCCATCTCGATGCTCGACAGCGATCTTGCACCCGATAACTTCACAACTGCATCGGCCCTTCTCGGCCTGCGTTACGATTTCTGATAGGACAGCGCNCCATGTACGAAGAGTTCTACGGTTTCAGCGAGCGCCCCTTCCAGCTCACGCCCGATCCGGCTTTCTATTTCGAGAGNCTCACGCACAAGAAAGCGCTGAGCTATCTCGGCTACGGCCTCAATCAGGGNGANGGTTTCGTCGTCATCACCGGAGAGGTGGGTTCGGGCAAGTCGACGCTTGTCGCGCATCTGAAGCAGAAGCTCGATGCCGAACGGATGACCGTTGGCGAAGTCGTGACCAGCGCCCTTGACGATGACGAGATGATCCACGTTGCGGCGCGAAGTTTCGGTCTCGACATTGCCGGCGGTGACAAGGCGGCTGCGCTGGCGGCGATCGAATTGTTCCTTCACGAAGAAGCACGCAATGGCCGCCGCGTACTGCTGATCGTTGACGAGGCCCAGAATCTCTCGATTGGCGCCCTCGAAGAGCTGCGCATGCTGTCGAATTTTCAGCTGGGTTCACACCCGTTGCTTCAGACATTGCTGCTTGGGCAGCCAGAGTTCAAACAGCTTCTGGCCCAGTCGGATGAACTGGAGCAGTTACGCCAGCGGGTCATCGCCTCACATCATCTCGAGCCGATGCAGCCCGGCGAAATCGAACCTTATGTGATGCATCGCCTTCAGCATGTGGACTGGACGGGTTCTCCGGAATTCGATGGCAGCATCTGGGTAAGGCTGCACAAGACGACGGGTGGGATACCGCGCAAGGTAAACCAAGTCATGACGCGCCTCCTTCTGCTTGGAGCCGTCGAAGAGAAATCCGTGCTGGACACCGACATGCTCGACGCAGTCGTCGAAGAGATGACTGGTGATGCCGCTGCGGCTGCCGAAGATGCAGCTGCGAAACCGCGNCCNGACCGGGATCTCCCCGCCGCGGACGCGATCGCCAAGGTNAAGGACGAAGCGCGGCGTCCGGCCGCCGAGGCACAAGGTGATGCGGAAACCCGCAACAAGGGCTTGCTCGACCACCAGATCGAAGCGATCGAAGCGGCCTTCGCGCACCGTGACAAGCACATGATGGCACTGCGGCGCGAAGTGGAGAAATTGGGACAGAGCAAATCGTCGGGCGAAGTGCCGGACGATCTCGGCCAGCGTCTCGTCGCCATCGAGGCCAGGCTCGACGAGCAGGAGCGGTCCTTGCGCCATGTCCTCACCATGATGATCGACTATTTCGAAACGCAGGGTTCGCGCGCAGCGGCCTGAGATGGCGAGGAGCGAGCGTTGAGCGACANTATGATCGTCAANGGCCTCTCGGTCGACGTGGAAGACTGGTTTCAGGTCGGCGCGTTNGAAAACACCATCTCGCGTGCAGATTGGGATGGGNTGGAACTGCGTGTGGGGGACAACGTCGCACGCATTCTCGACNTNTTCGACGAAGCCGGGGTGAAAGCGACCTTNTTCACACTGGGCTGGGTGGCAGAGCGNAACCGTGCAGCGATGCAGTCGATCGTCAACCGGGGNCACGAATTGGCNAGCCACGGTTACGATCACACACGGGTCTTTACCCTCACGCGCAACCAGTTCTCCGCCGACATTGCCAAGGCGCGCTCAATTCTGGAAGATATCAGCGGAACAGCCGTTACCGGGTATCGTGCCCCCAGCTTCTCTATCGACGCGCGCAATCCTTGGGCGCATGAAGTCCTGGCAGAGCATGGCTATGCCTATTCGTCCTCGGTCGCTCCGGTAGTCCACGATCACTATGGTTGGCGCGAAGCGCCGCGTTTCGCATTTGATCCTTTGCCCGGCAGTGATCTCGTCGAAATTCCGGTCACAACTGCGCTGTTGGGTAAACGCCGCCTTGCAGCAGGCGGTGGCGGCTTCTTTCGCGTGCTGCCCTACAGCTTCACCCGCTGGGCGATCAGGCAGGTCAATTCCGATCACCGACCCGCGGTATTCTATTTCCATCCATGGGAGGTTGATCCCGACCAACCGCGCGTGTCCAACGCTTCGGTGCGATCGCGATTGAGACATTACACCAATCTATCCAGAATGGCTGGCAAGTTGTCCGACCTGCTCGGCGATTTCGCCTGGGGTAGGATGGACGAAGTTGCGGCAAAGGAAAGATCGCGCAGCGTGAAGTGGGCCGCATGAAGGCGCCGATCAGTCACACCGCGACCATTCGGCAGGCGGACATTGGCGACCAGGCCGAGGTGGCACGGATCGAACGCTTTGTANCGGANCGCGGTGGCAGCGTCTTTCACCGTCCGGCATGGCTGCANGCGGTCGAGCGGGGCACGGGCAATTCAGCGGTNGGGCTGATGCTGGAGCGCGGNNGCNGCCTCGAAGGCTGGTTGCCGCTAANCGAGATTCATTCGGCGCTCTTCGGGCGCGCCTTGGTATCGAGCGGTTTCGGTGTAGGAGGCGGGGTATTANCCNCGCGNACCGAAGANGCNGAGAAATTGTGCCGGGCGGCGCAGGAAATNNCNCNGCGTCGTTCCGCCNCAACAGTNGAATTGCGCNNCGGAACCGCTNCNCCCGATTGGCTGGTTATCGATNGCAAGCATGCAAACTTCGCTGCGGATCTGGCGGAAGACGANGATGCGCAATTGCTCGCCATTCCCNGGAAAGCNCGCGCTGAAGTTCGCAAGGGGNTNGCNAATGACCTTTCGGTGAGCATCGGANGTGACGNGCAGGAGCGATCCGCCCANTACGCCGTTTACGCCGAGAGCGTGCGCAATCTCGGGACGCCGGTNTTCCCGCGNNGTCTNTTCGATGCTGTTCTGNATATCTTCGGAGATNATGCGGACATTCTGACGGTNCNCCAGCAAGGNGTTCCAGTGGCAAGNGTGCTGTCCCTCTATCATGACGANACGGTCATGCCGTTCTGGGGCGGCGGAACCTGGNCGGCGCGCNANNTGCGNGCNAATGAGCNGATGTATTACGAACTGATGTGTCACGCCCGNCGGAAGGGATGCGTTCGNTTCGATTTCGGGCGCTCGAAAGTCGGAAGCGGGCCGTTCGCGTTCAAGAAGAACTGGGGGTTCGAACCGCAGCCCTTGACCTATTTCACCTGGTCGGCACCGGGCACAGCAGCGCGAAATGTCGATCCGACTGATGAGGGCTATTCCGCCAAGATCGCTCTTTGGAAGCGGTTGCCTTTGCCGATAGCGAACCGGCTGGGTCCCTGGATTGCGCGTGGGCTGGGCTGACATGGGAGAGATACTGTTCCTTGCGCACCGCGTCCCCTTTCCGCCGGATCGCGGCGACAAGATCCGCTCGCATCACTTGCTCAAGGGGTTGGCGAAGCTGGGGCCTGTGCATGTGGGCACCTTTGGCGAAACATCGCAGGATATGGCGCAGAAGAGTGCGCTTGCGTTGGTTGCCAAAACACATGCGCTGATCGAACGCACCAAGCCGCTGCCGCAGGCGGGTATCGAAGCGGTGTTGAAGGGTAAGCCGGTAAGCCTCACCGCCTTCGATCACGCTGCTATGCGCCGCTACGTTGCCAAGACTTTGGGCAACCACCGGATCGATACGATTTTCGTCTTTTCGAGCCAGATGGGGCAGTACATTCCGGACGACTTCGCGGATAGGGTCGTGATCGATCTGTGCGATGTGGATAGCGCCAAGTTCGAAGCCTACGCCGACGCCGGCCAGCGCAGGTGGATCAATCACCGCGAGGGGCAGTTGCTGGCGAAGGAAGAGGCGCGCTTGGCCAACCGTGCGGATACCACCTTGCTGATCAGCGATAGCGAGGCCGCGCTTTTCCGGTCACGCCTAGATGGATCGGAAGAGATCAATGTTCGGGCGCTGGGCAACGGGATCGATGCCGAATTCTTCGATCCGGCACATGTGCCGGTGCAGCCTGATCTGGAAGAGGGCGAGGGGCCCCAGCTGCTGTTTACGGGTCAGATGGACTATCCCCCCAATGTGGCTGCGGCGGAATGGATGATAGAGAATGTCATGCCCGAACTGCGCAAAATGCATGATCGGGCGCGTTTTCATATCGTGGGACGGGCACCTGTAACGAGCCTCAGGAACCGGCATGGTGAAAACGGCGTGCGCGTATGGGGTGAGGTGCCGGACATCCGGCCATTCCTGAAATCTGCCGATCTCGTGGTGGCACCGCTGCTGATAGCACGCGGGGTGCAGAACAAGGTTCTGGAGGCAATGGCCATGGCGAAAGCGATTGTGCTGACGCCGGGTGCAGCCACCGGAATAGAAGCTAAGGACGATGTGCACTTTGCGGTGGCACGGCCCGAAGCGCCTGAAATGCTGCGGCGGATCGCGACGCTGCTGGCGGATGAAGGCAAGCGCGTCGGGATGGGCAGGGCCGCCCGCGATTTTGTGCTGGCGAACATGAGCTGGGACAGCGTCCACATTGAACTTGAGCGTTTGCTCGTGAGCGGCGACACTGGACGCAATGCAGCCTGACCTTGCCATTGCCGGACAATATGCTGCGGGCCGCGGCCGCATCGCGGTGCTGCTTGCACTGGGTTGGGCGGGGCTGTTCGCAGCTACGCTAAGGGAATGGTCGGCGATGGCCCATCAATGGTGGAACATCGACACCTACAGCCATATCCTCCTGATCCTGCCCATACTGGCATGGCTCGTCTGGATACGCCGGGATGAAGTGGCACGGGTCGAGGCCCGGGGCTGGTGGCCGGGCTTTCTTTGNTGNCTGCTTGGNCTNGCCATCTGCTTCGNCGGTNGGTCGGCTGACATCAATCTGATCGCGCAACTGGGCGTGATCNTGGCATTCCAGGGTGCGACCTNCGGGATANTCGGCCTCAGAGTTGGGCTCATCCTCGCCTTTCCTCTGGCCTACATGTTCTTCCTCGTTCCTTTCGGAGACGANATCATTCCGCCTTTGCAGTNTGTCACCGCAGAAATNNCGACCGCACTCACACGGTTCAGCGGTGTCGAAACGGTGGCAGATGGCATCCATATCGACACGCCTGCCGGACTGTTTATCGTGGCGGAGGAATGTTCGGGGGTGAAGTTCCTCGTTGCCATGGTCGCGCTTGGGGTGCTGGTTGCATACAGCTGCTTTGCGAGCTGGAAACGCCGGATGCTGTTCCTGCTGACCTGCGTGATCGTGCCGATCGTGGCCAACGGCATTCGGGCATGGGCAACGATTTTCATTGCCCAGTATGTCGGCGCGGAAGCCGCCGGCAGTTTCGACCATATTGTCTACGGCTGGTTCTTCTTCGGTATTGTCATCGCCTTGGTTCTGGGAGTGGCGTGGCGCTGGTTCGAGCGCGAGCCGGAAGAGGCAGGCTGGGGCGCGCAGCAGGTTTCGGCCCTGCCAATGTTGCAACGGCTGGAAGGCAACGGTGCCAATCCCGCGCTTGTCCTTGGCGCGACACTTACTGCCGCTTTGGTCTTTGCCGTAATGCCGCGGCTCGGCTAGGCCCGCTCGCATATGTGCGGGATCGCCGGGATTTTCCATTACGAGACGGTAAAGCCGGTCGATCCCAAGCGGGTCGAACGGATGACCGACGCGTTGGCGCACCGCGGTCCCGACGGTAGCGGCGTCTGGACTGCACCGGGCGTCGGACTTGGTCACAGACGACTGTCGATCATCGATCTCGACGGATCCCCGCAGCCCATGCGTTCGGCGGACGGGCGCGCCGTGATCGCGTTCAACGGCGAGATATACAATTATCGCGAACTGCGCCGCGAACTGGAGCGCGGCGGAGCACATTTCCGGACCGATGGCGATACCGAGACCATTCTTGCCGCCTGGCAGAAATGGGGCGTGGATTGCCTGTCCCGGCTCGATGGGATGTTCGCATTTGCGCTCTACGACATCGACCGGCGGCAGCTCTTCCTCGCCCGCGACCGTTTCGGGGTNAAGCCGCTNTATCTGGCNCAACTNGAGGGCGGCGCGCTCGCCTTCGCCAGCGAAATGAAGGGCCTTCTGGCCAATCCGCTGATGCGCCGAGTGATCGATCCNCTGGCGATCGAAGATTANATGACNTGGGGCTATGTGCCNGATCATCGCGCCATCCTGAAAGGNGTTGAGAAGCTTCCGGCAGGACATTTCCTGCTACTGGATCATGGCCGCGNGCCTGGCCCGCCCNAGCNATGGTGGGACATGGATTTTACCAGGCGTGAGANCGGGCGAACCGAAGACCTNTCNGCGCAGCTTCTCCACCTGATGCGCGAAGGCGTGACGAGCAGAATGGTTTCCGACGTNCCTCTGGGCGCGTTTCTGTCCGGAGGCGTNGACAGNTCATCCGTCGTCGCGNTGATGAGCGAGAGCAGCGCCGCGCCCGTCACCAGCTGTTCCATCGGGTTCGATGTCGAAAGTGTCGATGAGACGGCTTACGCGCGACAGGTCGCCNAACTGTTNGCCACCGACCACCACGAACGGATCGTATCCTCCGNCCAGTTCGGCGATNTCGACCGGATCGCGGCGATCTTCGACGAGCCATTCGCTGATGCGAGCGCGCTGCCGACCTTACGGGTATGCGAATTGGCGCGCGAACATGTGACAGTGGCATTGTCGGGCGATGGGGCCGATGAAGCTTTCGCCGGATATCGACGTCAGGCATTCCATGCACGCGAAGAGCAGGTGCGCTCCGTTCTACCGAGTGGGCTGCGCGAACCGATGTTCGGAACGCTCGGACGTCTGTGGCCGAAAGCAGACTGGGCACCGCGCCCGCTGCGCGCGAAAACTACCCTGCTGTCTCTCGGGGGCAGCGGTGAAGCTGGCTATGCACGAGCCCTAGCGATCCTTTCGCCCGAGCAGCGCGAATTGCTTTATNATGCGGCGTTCCTGCGCGAACGTGGCGATTATCGGGCGGAGCAACCGCTGGAAAAGCTGATGCGAGATGCGCCNGCGCGAAGCGGTCTCGACCGGGCGCAATATGCCGATCTCAAGTTCTGGCTGCCCGGAGACATACTGACCAAGACCGACCGGACGAGTATGGCAGTAGGACTGGAGGCGCGCGANCCGCTGCTGGATCATCGCCTGATCGAATTCGGTGCGCGTCTTCCGCACCGTGAGCGTCTACGCGGTACGAGCGGCAAATGGCTCATGAAGCGCACGATGGAGCGCTATCTGCCCGACGAAATATTGTATCGGCAGAAGCAGGGTTTCGTCACGCCGCTGGCGGAATGGTTTCGTGGACCGCTGGCAAGCGAGGCGAGGGCGATCGCATCCAGCGAACTGCTCACGGGCAACGGACTGTTCGCCCGCAAGGCGCTTGCACGGCTTGCGGACGAACATATTTCGGGGCGGTCCGATCATGGCCGCGTCCTATGGCAATTGCTGATGCTGGAGCGTTCACTCCGTCATCTCAAGCCGAGCGCTTAGCGCGCGTCGACCAGCACGATCTCGGCGTCTTCGAGCGCTTCGACAAGGATTTCCGTCTCGCCGGTCACAGCGATGCCATCACGTGGTTGAGCCTCGATCCCGTTGACCTTTACCCGTCCCGTGGGGGCGACGAGATACTGGTGGCGTTCGCCCGACGTGGTCCATGTGGCGGTCTGTCCAGCAGCGAGTGTCGTTGCGGCAACCTTGGCGTCGGTACGAATGGGGAGGGCATCGTCGGCTTCGGGCGTGCCGCTCGCAAGAACGGCAAACCCGCCTTCGCGCGTCGCTTTCGGAAATTCGCGCTGACCCCAGCCCGGCTTTTCGCCCGTACGATCAGGGATAATCCAGATCTGAAACAGCGTGGTGTCTTCGCCTTCCAGATTATATTCGGCATGGGTGATACCAGTGCCTGCGCTCATCACCTGAACATCGCCGGCGGCGGTGCGGCCTTCGTTACCCAGGCTGTCACGGTGAGTGATCGCTCCGGTGCGCACGAAAGTGACAATCTCCATGTCGCGGTGCGGATGCGGGGGGAACCCGGATTGACCCTGGATCGTGTCATCGTTCCAGACCCGGATGTTGCCCCACCCCATACGGTCGGGATCATGATAATTGGCAAAGCTGAAATGATGACGCGCATCGAGCCAGCCGTGATTGGCGTGCCCAAGGGAAGCGAAAGGACGAATATCGATCATGGTCAAAGTCTCACATCGGCGGGGTGTTAACGCCGGTATGCGCCTGATGTGGGACCGACGAGAGAGCCGTCAAGAAACACCGCTGTAACTGCCCCGGCAGGCTTAGGCGACACCGTGACCGCGAGCCATGTAGTCGCTGCTCTGCATTTCCTTCAGGCGACTTACGGTCCGTTCGAATTCGAACGCACCGTCGCCGGCGGTATACAGGTTTTCCGGTTCGGCGGCCGCCGTGGCAAACAGCTTCACATTGTTTTCGTAGAGCGCATCGACCAGCTTGGTAAACCGGATGGCCTCGTTGCGGTTGTCGGGCGACATGGCGGGAATTCCGACAACGATCACGGTATGGTAGGCATGTGCGATGGCGAGATAGTCTGCCGCCCCGCGATTTTCGCCGCATAATCGCTTGAAGCTGAAAACACCCACGCCCTTGAGGCTTTTGGGGACGTGCAAGGTCCGCCCGCCACCGAGATCGAGATCGGCGCTGGGCACGTTGGCGGCATCTTCCGGCTTGTAATCNGTCAGGCGGAAGAAGGCTTCGCGCACCTGCGCAGTGGCNTCATCCCCGAGCGGGGAATGCCAGGTTGCGATGTCCCCCAGCCGGTCCATTCGGTAGTCGGTNGGCCCGTTGAGCGAAACGACATNGAGATCTGNCTCTATCAGGTCGATGAAGGGCAGGAAGAGGGAGCGGTTCAGACCGTCCTTGTAAAGATCGCGGGGAGGCCGGTTGCTGGTGGTGACGATCGTAACACCCTGATCGCGGATAAGAGCCNTGAAGAGNCGCGCCATGATCGCGGCATCGGCCGTATTGTTGACGACCATTTCGTCGAATGCGAGGCAGCGCACGTCCTGCGCGATGTCGCGGGCGACCTTGCCTGTCGGATCGCCTGGATCGGATTCACGGCGCTCGCGAATGCGGCGATCGACCTCCAGCATGAATTCGTGGAAATGCGCGCGTCGCTTTTCATCGATGCCCAGAGTTTCGACGAAGAGGTCCATGAGCATGGATTTGCCGCGACCGACGCCGCCCCACATGTAGACGCCCTGCGGGTTAGCCTTTCTGGCGCGGAACAATTGCGAAAGCAGACCGCCTGAACTTTCCGCNTCCAGATCCTTCTGCANCCGGTCCAGCCGTTCGGCAGCGCGGCGCTGGTCGGGATCGGAACGCAATTCGCCAGCGGCNACCAGCCGCTCGTAGCGGGTGAGCATACCGGTCATGAGGCAGGGCGACGCTTCATCTTCTTTACGATACCGGAGAAGCTGGCAACGGTATGATCTTCCTGTTCCACGATACCGCGCACGAATACCATGCTGCCGGTCTCCCGAACGATTTCGCACACCGCATCGAGCGGGCGATCGGGTTTCCCGCCGCCGACGAACTGGGTGGAAAGTTCCACTGTGACCGATGGACCGGCATTGCCGGATCCGATTGTGTGCATGGTGGTAAACAGGCTGATGTCGATCAGCGACAGCGTCACCGCGCCATGAACGATGCCCTGCAGGTTTTCATGGCGCCGTTCAGGAAACATGCGCAGGCGCGCTTTCCCGTCATCGTCGACACGGGTGATGAGCTTGCCCATCACCGCGCCGTTGAACAGCGTCCGATCTTTCAGGTTCCAATGCCGCCAGCCGGGATTTTCTGGATCCGGACCGTGTTCGAAAACGTCGTCGGGTAGTGCCAAGGGTTCAGATCGCGCGTTCGGCGATCATCTTCTTGGTTTCGGCAATCGCCTTGGCCGGGCTTAGCCCCTTGGGACAGACGTTCGCGCAGTTCATGATCGTGTGGCAACGATACAGGCGGAACGGGTCTTCGAGCTGGTCGAGACGTTCGCCGGTCATCTCGTCGCGGCTGTCCGCCAGCCAGCGATAGGCCTGCAGAAGGATTGCCGGGCCGAAGAATTTGTCGGAATTCCACCAGTAGCTCGGACATGCGGTCGAGCAGCAGGCGCACAGGATGCATTCGTAGAGCCCGTCCAGCTTTTCGCGCTGTTCCGGCGTCTGCAGACGTTCCTTGCCCGATGGGGTCGTCGATACCGTCTGCAGCCAGGGGCGGATGCTGGCATACTGGGCATAGAAATGCGTGAAGTCGGGAACGAGATCCTTGATCACGTCCATGCTGGGAAGCGGCGTGATCCGCACTTCACCTTTCAGATCTTCGATAGCGGTGGTGCAGGCGAGACCGTTTTTCCCGTTCAAGTTCATCGAACACGATCCGCAGATACCTTCGCGGCAGGACCGGCGGAAGGTCAGCGTCGGATCGATTTCGTTCTTGATCTTGAACAGGGCGTCGAGAACCATCGGACCGCAATCGTCCAGATCGATCTCGAACGAGTCGTAACGCGGGTTTTCCCCGCTGTCGGGATCGTATCGGTAGATCTTGAACTTGCGGATGCGCGCGCCGCCCTCGGCCTTGTGGTCGCGGCTCTTGCCGGTGATCTTCGAATTCTTTGGAAGGGTGAAGGTCGCCATGTGCAGTATCGGTCCTGTTGCTTGGTGAAACCCATTAGCGCTTGTGGCGCACGGTGCAAGGGCGTGCGCACGCACAATTCGACGAGTTGGCCCGGCAATTGCCGCACAGAGACGCCGGGAACCGCTTGGCCGGGCAATGGTCTGAAGAGATATCATGGCGATAGAAAAGACAGTGCGGCGGGCCGCGATCTTTGGCGCGAGTGGTGGCATCGGGAACGCACTTGCGACGGCTCTGGCAGATCGCGGCGCGGATGTCTGGGCGGGCAGTCGCTCGGGCCGGGCGGTTGACAGTCGGTTTCGGGGGTTCCGGTTCGACCTGACTGACGAGAACTCGATTGCTGCTGTGGCGGAGCAAATGGCCGAAAATCCACCCGACATGGTGCTGGTCGCAACCGGTGTTCTGACACTTGCCGACGGGACCGGGCCCGAGCGATCGTTCCGCAAGCTCCGCGCAGAGGCCATGGAAGAANCGTTTCGCATCAATACGATCGGACCTGCGCTTATCGCCAAGCATATGCTGCCGCTGCTGCCGCGCGATGGGCGCGCGTTCTTTGGCGCGTTGTCGGCCAGGGTCGCATCCATTTCCGACAATGGACTGGGTGGATGGCATAGCTACCGCGCCAGCAAGGCGGCGCTCAACATGCTCTTGAAGAATTTCGCGATCGAGATGAAACGGACGCACAAGGGTGCGGTCGTGGTCGGCCTGCATCCCGGTACCGTCGATACGGACCTTTCCACGCCGTTCCAGTCCAACTTGCCGGATGGTCAGGTTGTCCCCCCTGCGCAGGCGGCGGCCAACCTGTTAGCTGTGATCGATAGCCTCGAACCGGGCGACAGCGGGAAGCTGTTCGACTGGCAGGGAGCGGAAATTACTGCCTGAGGGCTGGGTGAACTTTACGGTGCAGGCATGCGATCACATCGTTTCATCGTCAGCCTGCCAACCCCTAACGGACAGGAAGAAACGACTTGTCGCCGTCAAGAAACAGCGTAGCCTTCGATTTGTCGCGCAACCGGAGGATATTGCGCTGTGGGGATGAAAGCCTGGTACGATGACCACGTGATGCCGCGAGTGATCACGGCTGCATGCGGGCAAGAAGGGATCGAGAAGCGGCGGCGCCAGATCGTGCCTCTCGCCCGAGGCCGGGTTTTCGAGATCGGCTGTGGTGGCGGGCTGAATCAGGCACTTTACGACGCCGACGCGGTCACATCGTTCTCCGGCATAGACCCGCATGCGAAACTTCTAGATGGCGCTCGTAACCGCGCCCGCGCGAAGGGCTGGAATGTCGATATTCGCCAAGGTGTGGGGGAGGACATCCCTTTTCCGGACGGATCTTTCGATACTGTAGTCTGCACCTACACACTGTGTTCGGTCGACGAGCCGACGAGTGTGCTATCCGAATTGCGACGGATTCTAGCTCAAAATGGAAGGCTTCTGTTTCTGGAACATGGGCGTGCGCCCGATGCGGCGGTCGCTCGCTGGCAGGAGTGGATCGAACCGGTGTGGAAGCCATTGGCGGGCGGCTGTCACCTGACCCGCCCGATCGGCTCTGCCTTGCGAGCGGCAGGCTTTGCTGTGGAACCCCTCGGCCAGGCCTATCTTGAAAAGGCGCCCAAGGTGATGGGATGGATGGAATGGGGTGTAGCGCGCAAGGCATAAGGATCGACGAGCCCTCGGCCCGCCGATCCTTCTAATGGCCTAGTCGTCCCCGAAAGTCCGCTGCCACCAGCCGCGCTTCGGCGCGGGGGCCTCTTTCGGCTGTTCGGGGGCTGCGTCCGGCGCTGCCGGCAGATCGGCTTCAGGCTGTGCTTGCGAAGCTTCGCTCGCAGGTTCAGCCTCGACCTTGGTAGCCGTCTTCTTGGCGGGAGCCTTCCGGCGTGTCCGCTTCGGTTTTTCTTCTTCGATAGACGCTTCAGACTGCTCTGGCGCAGCTTCGACAGCAGGTGCTTCGGCGTCGGCCTTTTTCTTGCGCGGTGCGCGCTTCTTCGGCTTGGGCTTTTCGGCCTCTTCCGGTTCCGCTGCCGCTTCGGGTTCGACCTTCTTCTTGCGGGGCGCGCGCTTTTTGGGCTTCGGTTTTTCTTCGGCTTCCGTATCGGCAGCAGCCTCGGCCGTTTCCGGTGAGTCTTCAGGGCCAGCGACAACAGCCATGTCTTCTACGACGGCTTCGGAAACTTCACCGAGTTCATCGGTGTCTTCCGAAGTCATATCGTCCGACTTCTTTCCCCGACCACGTCCGCCACGGCGACGGCCACTGCGGCGACGGCGCTTCTTCGGCTTGTCGTCGCCGTCTTCATCATCGCTTTCGTCGCGCGTCTCGTCTGAAGCTTCGTCGCCATCGTCATCATCATGGCCGTCTTCGTCGTCGCGCTGACGGTTCTTGTTGCGGCCACGGCCTCCGCGCCGGCGGCGGCGCTTCTTGCGGGGACGATCATCATCGTTCTCGTCCTCGTCGGTTTCCTCATCCTGCTCGGGCAGGTCTTCTTCTTCGTCGTCTTCCTGAACAATCGGTTCGAAGCGCGGGGCATCTTTCGGCTTCGGCCCGTGGCTCGACACGGTCATCTTCGCGCCTTCTTCCTCACCCTCGGGCACGACTTCGACCGTTACGCCATAGCGCTGTTCGATCTCCATGAGATCGGCGCGCTTTTCGTTCAGGAGATAGATCGCCGCTTCGGTGCTGGCGGCGAGGCGAATGATCGATCCCTTGCCCTTAGCCGCTTCGTCTTCGATCAGGCGAAGGGCGGACAGACCTGCGGAAGATGCAGTGCGGACGAGACCGGTACCATCGCAATGCGGACAATCACGAGTGGTCGCTTCGAGCACGCCGGTGCGTAGACGCTGGCGGCTCATTTCCATCAGGCCGAAGCTGGAGATACGACCGACCTGAATACGGGCCCGGTCGTTCTTGAGCGCTTCTTTCATCGCCTTTTCGACCTTGCGGGTGTTCGAATGATGCTCCTGATCGATGAAATCGATGACCACCAGACCAGCCATGTCGCGCAGACGCAGCTGGCGAGCGATTTCGCGCGCTGCCTCGAGATTGGTGTGAAGCGCCGTCTGCTCGATATTGTGCTCTTTGGTCGAGCGTCCGGAGTTGATGTCGATCGACACCAGCGCTTCGGTCGGATTGATTACGAGATATCCGCCCGACTTAAGTTGAACGACTGGATCGTACATGGCCTTCAGTTCGTCTTCCGCACCGTAGCGCTGGAACAGAGGCACCGGATCAGAATACTGTTTAACCCGCCGTGCGTGGCTGGGCATCAACAGCTTCATGAATTCCTTGGCCGATCTGTAACCGGGTTCACCTTCGACCACGACTTCTTCGATGTCGCGATTGTAGATGT
>FUFK010040571.1_pt1 | contig 116620 bp, 111 predicted proteins | sample 1021851 | NCBI WGS metagenome assembly FUFK01 (sample SAMEA51879418, study PRJEB19060) | metagenome
TAGGATTTATTTACAAAAAAATTATAAAGAAATTTAATGTTAAGAAGCTGGTTTTATTTGAAAGTGAATTCTGGCCAAACCTTCTCAACTCGTCACCAAAAAAACTGAAAATCATGTCATTAAATACTTCTATTTCTGATTCAACTTTCTCTAGGCTAAATCTTATAAAAGGACTTGCTAAAAAAATGATTAGAAGAGTCGACCTTTATCTAGCCCAATCACAGTTAACAGTAGATAGACTTAAGCTATTAGATGCAAAAAAAATAAAGTTGTTAGGTAATATCAAGATCAATCCAGAAAATTATGAAATTAATAAAAATTTAGATTTTAAATTTAATGAAATCTTTGATGATAAAAATTTATTTAAAGTTGTTTTGGGTAGCTCCCATGAGGGAGAAGAAGAATTTGTTTTTAATGCTTGGAAAAATCTAAAAAATTCAGTACTCATTTTAGCTCCTAGACATCCTGAACGGATTGCATATGTAAAACAATTGTTTAAAAATCAAAAAAACGTTTATATTTTTGAGAAGGTAGGAAGTCTATTTGATCTTTACTCTCAAGCTGATATTGCAATAGTCGGTGGAAGCATAATATTCAAAAAAGGACATAATTTTATGGAGCCTGTTTATGCAAATATCCCCTCAATAACAGGAGAACATCTTGAAAATTACAAAGATTTGAAAGTGAAGCTTTGCGATACAGGAATTTTTGAAACCTTCAAAACAGAGAATGAGCTTTCAGTTTTACTAAAAAAATATACAAATTCAGAATTAAGACAAAAAAAATTAAATGAACAAAAGATTGCACTAGAAAAAATTTCTGGCTCTTATGAATCAGTTTTAGTGGCTTTAGATGAATTATAAATATAACTTTCCAGCGATCTTTCTTGTTGGACCTACCGCGAGCGGCAAAACAGCTACTTCCATTGCTTTAGCAGAAAATCTTCCAATTGAGATAGTCAGTGTTGATAGTGCAATGGTATATAAGGGAATGGATATTGGAACATCTAAACCAACAAAGTTTGAGAGAAAAGGAATTCCACACCATCTAATCGATATTGTTTCACCTGATAGAAATTTCGACTTAGGATTATTTTTACAAGAAACCCATAGAGCTACAAAAGAAATTTTAAAAAATGAAAATATTCCTTTATTTGTTGGAGGATCGATGCTTTTTCAAAAGGTATTGCTTAATGGAATACACGACTTTCCTAGTGATGAAAATATTAGAAAACAAATTCAAAAAGATAAAAAAGAGAATGGAATCGATTTCCTTATTGATGAATTGAGACTCAAAGATGAGGAAACCTTTAAATCTTTAGATTTAAAAAATTTAAGAAGAGTAGAGAGAGCAGTTGAAATTATTAGAATCACTGGAACTAAATTATCTATATTAAAAAAACAAGAAATGGAAAAATTTTTTGACTACAACAAGTGTCTGGTTTTAGGAATATTTAACAAAAAATCAACCTTGGAATCATTAGCTAAAAAAAGATTAGAAATTATGGTTAATCAGGGAATATTAAATGAACTTGAAAATCTGAAAAAGGAATATAAATTAAATGCAGGTCATCAAAGTATGAATGCTATCAACTATAAGCAGTTCTTAGCTCATCTTGATGGTAAGGTTTCATTAGAATCAGCTTTTGAACAAGCCTTTGATGCTACTAAAAACCTTATAAAAACTCAGCTTACTTGGATGAAAAAATTTAATTTCAATAATTCAATGAATGCAGAGTATGCCGATGATTCAGATACTTTTTCTGATACAATAAACACTTATTTAAGGAGCTTTAATAAATGAATTGGAATCCAAATGAAAACGATCCATGGGGTAAAAGAAACAATAACCCACCCGACCTCGATGAGGCTATAAATCAGTTTAGAAAAATGTTTTCTGGCGGCAGCGGAGGTAAAGGTGCGCCATTTAAATTTAATTTTAAATTCTTCTCATATTTAATCCTTGGTTTATTAGCTTTGTATATATTTTTAGGTGTCAGAATAGTAAATGAGGCAAATCGAGAAGTAGTTTTCACACTCGGCAAATATAATAGAGTTTTAGGCCCTGGATTACAGTTCCATTTTCCTTTCTTTGAAGAAGTTTTTGCCTCAGAAAATATTTCAAGAATAAGAACGTTTGTTCTTCCAACAAATATGCTTACAAAAGATGAGAATATTGTAGACGTTGAGTTGAACGTCCAATACACAATAAGTGATCTTAAAAAGTATGCCTTAAACGTCGAGGATCCAGAGATTACAATAAGACAGGCAACAGAGAGTGCGCTACGTCATGTTGTTGGTGAAAATAATATGGACGACCTATTAACTTCAGGAGCAGCTGCTATTAGTTCAGGAATACAGTTGCGTCTGGATGAGTATTTACAAATTTATGATGCAGGAATTTCCGTACAACAAGTTAATATTGAACAAAGACAGCCACCAGCGGAGGTAATTGATTCCTTTAGAGATGTTGTTGCGGCAAGAGAAGATAAAGAGAGACTTAGAAACGAGGCGCAGAAATATGCCCTTTCAATTGTTCCAGTTGCAAGAGGTGATGCACAGAGAGCTCTTCAAGATGCAGAGGCTTATAAACAGAAAGTGATAGCAATTGCAGAAGGTGAATCTGAAAGATTTCTTGCTCTCTTAGTAGAGTATCAAAAGGCACCAGAGGTAACTAGAGAGAGATTATACATTGATGCGCTTGAAGAGGTGCTCTCATCAAGCACTAAAGTCATGATAGATGTAGAAGGTGGTAATAATTTACTATACCTTCCATTAGATCAATTAATTAAAAAACAAGAGGATGAAGATGAATAAAGGTTCACTAGCACTATTATTAACATTAGTATTAATATTTCTCGCTTCACAGACCATTGTGATAGTAAGAGATACAGAAAAAGCTATTTTACTTAAACTTGGAGCATTCGAGAGAACAATCGAGCCTGGCTTAAGTTTCAAAATTCCATTCATTGATGACGTCATGAAGTTTGAGGCAAGGTTAAGGACTTTAGATACTCAACCTGATAGAGTNCTNTCTGAAGAATCAAAGCCACTTTTTGTTGATTCATTTGTGAAATATAAAATTGTTGATGCTGAAACATTCTACACATCTACTAACGGTGGTCAGGACAGAGTTGCTGAGGATACATTGCAAAGACGTGTCAGAGATAAATTAAGAAATGAATTTGGTAAAAGAACCCTTCAAGATGTTGTTTCTGGAGATAGAGACGGCTTAATGCTGGCACTCAGAAATTCATTAGGCGAAGATTCTGGAGAATTAGGGGTTGAAATAGTTGATTTCAGAGTGAAAAGGATAGATTTTGAGAGAGAAATTAGATCTTCAGTTTTTGAAAGAATGAAAACTGAAAGAAACAGGATTGCAGAAGAATTAAGAGCTGAAGGTAGAGAGTTAGCTGAAGAGATAAGAGCTAATGCTGATAAAGAGCGTACCATTATTCTTGCTGAGGCTACAAGAGAAGCAGAAAAAATTAGAGGGCAGGGCGATGCAATTGCAGCAGGTACTTATGCTCAAGCATTTAATCAAGATCCTGAATTTTATGACTTTACCAGAAGTTTAAAAGCGTATAAAAGCACTTTTAATGATCAAGGCGATATTCTCTTGATAGATCCTGATAGCGATTACTTTAAATATTTGAATAAATCGGATCAACAATAGCCCATGAAAAACTCCCTAATCCTTGTTGGAACACAGTGGGGAGATGAAGGTAAAGGAAAAATTGTTGACTACTTTTCAGAAAAATTTTCGGCAGTATGTAGATTTCAAGGTGGGCATAATGCTGGGCACACCATCTACAATGACGAGAAAAAATTTGTATTGCATTTAATTCCCTCTGGGATTTTCTATGATCACGTTTCCTGCTTTATTGGCCAAGGAGTAATTTTGTCATTGGATTCATTGCTCGAAGAGATCGAGACAATTGAATCTAAAGGAATAAATCTTGATGGNAAACTACGCATAAGTCGTTACTGTAGCCTCTTGCTTCCNATCCANGCAAAGATTGATCAATTAAGAGAAGATAAAAAAAATAAAATTGGAACTACTAGAAGAGGTATTGGACCAGCATACGAGGATAAGACAGCTAGAAGAAGTATTAAAGCTTTTGATCTTGAAGATGATTCTCTTCTGGAAGACAAATTGAAAAACCTTTTGGATTACTATAATTTTCAAATAGAAAATATCCACAAAGCTGAAAAATTTCACTATCAAGAAGTATTTGATAATCTCAAAGANACTTATAGCAAAACCTCAAAATTTTTTGGAGACGTCACAGATTCACTCGAAGAAATTTACGAAAAAGGAAACCATATTCTTTATGAGGGCGCACAAGGAACTTTACTTGATGTAGATTATGGTACTTATCCATANGTTACTTCATCCAATACACTTGCTACATCAGTGGGCGTGGGGTCTGGATTTCCTAAAAGCATCTATGCTGATGTATTAGGAGTTGTTAAAGCTTATACAACAAGAGTAGGCGAGGGTCCTTTTCCAACTGAGTTGCATGATGAGTATGGTGAGAAGATTGCAGAAATAGGAAATGAATTTGGTGCCACAACAGGCAGACCAAGGAGGTGTGGGTGGCTAGATCTTGTAGCTTTGAAATACTCAGCAAAACTGAANAATCTAACCAGTTTATGTGTCACAAAACTTGATGTCCTCGATTCATTTTCTGAAATAAAAGTATGTGATGAATATGAAATTGATAATGAAATTGTTCAATATAAATCAAGGCAATTGCATAAAGTCAAACCAAAATACAAGACATTTAAGGGCTGGGAACAATCTTTGGGCCAGTGCCAAAATTATTCAGAGCTACCTAAGGAGACCAGAGAGTTTCTTGAATTCATTGAGGATTATACTAAAGTGAAAATAAGTCTTATTTCAAATGGTCCTCAAAGAAATGATCTAATTCATAGATAATTCTTTNGCTCGTTTTATACCAGCATCAACTGCTTCCGAAAATATTTTTTTAAAACCTTTTTCATCAAGTTTTTGAAGAGCAGCCTCAGTAGTACCACCTTTTGAAGCTACACTCTCTACAAGTTCTTCAAGATTTTCTCCATTTTTAATGGCGTTAATAATACTTGATAAAAAAACAATCGAAACAAGCCTCTTAGACTCTTTATCATTCAATAATTCATCAAGTCTATTTTCAAATTCTTGCATTAGATCATAAAAAAAAGCTGGTCCACTTCCTATCAAAACAGTGTGAAGGTCAATCTGGTCTTCATTCTCAACTTCGTAAGACTCACCAATGAATTTAAATGTTTCAACCATCTCTTTATTATCATGATTAGAGTAGATGGCTGTTACTCCTAAATTATCCTTAGCACCTACATTTGGCATAGCTCGAAAAATTTTAGAGCTTGGTAGTAAATTTTCTAATTCACTGATTTTTACCCCTGCTGCAACACTAACAAAAGTTTTAGAACTTATATTAAATTCCATTATTTCATCACAAAGAGTTTTGAGATCTTGTGGTTTCACACACAGAAAAATAATGTCACTTTTTGCAATGCATTCTTCAAGAGAACATGAGCTATGATTGTTTTTCTCCAACCATTCTTTATTTTGTTCCAGTATGTCATACCCAAAAATTTTTATGTCTGTGTTTTTTTGGAAGCCTTGAATNAGAGATTTAGCAATATGACCACAACCTAAAAAAGCAAAATTTAACATNGTGTCAGTTTAATATTTTTTCTAAAGTTGCGTTGACAAATTTATAAGAATTTTCTGTCCCAAATTTCTTAGCCAATCTTACAGATTCATCAATTATTATGCTCTTNGGCGTAGATTCTGTCTCTTGTTCTGAAATAGCCAATACCATTAAGTTCTCTTCCATGAGGTCAATTTTTTTTATTCCAAANAAATCTAGTTCAGATTTTTCATTAATTATTAATTTAATTTTTTCGAAGTTTTTTGTTGCATGTGAGAAAACATTTTTAAAAAAAATATAGTCTACTTTTGTTTTAGTAAAATCTTTTAAGAAGGACTTTTCTATTTCAGAAGATTTATTATGTCCAAAAGAAAATTCGTACATCGCCTGAATTAACAGTTCTCTAGCATTAACCTTATCCTTATGTTTAGCAAGGTTTTTCATATCAAAATGCCGCGGTCTTTATTGGCATTGAGATCATTAAAAATCATTTCTTTAAGTGCATTTGAATTATTTACTGTATTCTTTTCAAGTCTTTCAATTAATTGTTCTTTATTCTCAACACAGATTACATTATTGACCATATAAATATTTGGAAACTCTAAAGCTAGGTTTCCGATAGACCTGAAAGCTTCTTGTGTTACTAAATCATAGTGAGATGTCTCTCCACGAATCACAATTCCACAAAATATGATTCCATTAACATCTGAAAAACTTTCTAAGTATCTTTTTGCTCCTGCTGCTAGCTCTAAAGACCCTGGTACACGTAATTTCCATGTGCCTTCATCAATATTTTTTGATACGCCTAATTGTTTTTCTGCAATCTCTATCATCTTTGCAATTTCTTCCTGGTACCAAGAAGTATGAACAATTAGATAATTTGGACGTTCAATCATTTACAAATTCCTCAATTTCGATATTGAAACCCGAAAGGCCACTATATCTTGTAGTTGTTCCNAANACTTTAATTTTATTTAATCCTAAAGATCTAAGAATTTGTGATCCAACTCCAATTACTCTTCTATTTCTTTTTGGTTCTACAACCTCATCTTTTAGTAGAGGCAACCAATATGATTTAGCATCTCTATGATTTATTAAAACAAATACTCCANANTCTTCTTTAGATAGTCTNTCTAANGATTTTCTTATGGACCATTTTTTCCCAATTTCNTTAATTCCTAATGTATCTTGTAAAACACTTTGTGTTTGGACTCTCACAAGAGGAAGTTCTGCCTTGTCTAATTGTCCTTTACTCAAAGAAAAATGATATTCATCAAAAATAACATCTCTCCAAACCTTGAGGTCAAACAAACCAAACTCAGTTTCAACTTCTTTCTCCGTAATCATTTCAACTGTTGACTCTTTACTTAATCTAAAATCAATTAAATCTGCTATTGTTCCAACTTTTAAGTTAAATTCTTTCCCGAACTTTATTAGATCATCTCTTCTAGCCATGGTCCCATCATCATTCATAATCTCACATATAACACCTGAACCATTCAGGCCTGCAAGGCTTGCCAGATCGCAAGCTGCTTCTGTATGTCCAGCTCTTGCTAATACTCCCCCTTTCATTGCTTGAAGTGGAAAAACATGACCAGGTTGGACAATATCATTCTTTGATGAATTTTCCTTTACAGCTGTAAGGATTGTATGTGCCCGATCTTTTGCAGAAATACCAGTTGTAATTCCCTCTTTAGCTTCAATTGAAACAGTGAATGCTGTTTTGTTTGTCGTCATATTATTTTGTGTCATTGGTCTTAAATCTAAATCTTTACATTTATCCTCATTAAGAGCTAAACAAATTAACCCTCTTCCATGCTTAGCCATAAAGTTAATAATTTCTGGAGTTACATGCTCAGCAGCACAAATAAGATCTCCTTCATTTTCTCGATCTTCATCATCCAGAATAATTACCATTTGACCATTTTTAAGATCATCTATAATTTCTTGTGTTGTATTTTTAATCATTAATAAAAACTCGTTTAATATCTCGGTCAATTGTATAGGAAGATGTAAGATTAAAACCATTTTTCTCAATAATATTTAAAACTGCTGACCAGCTGATACCTTCATTNCCAAGAGGTTCTGGTGACTGNTANGAAATTAAACGATCACATAAACCATCTTTTAAAAACGACTCAACTAATTTTGGTCCAGCTTCAACTAATATCGAGTTAAAATTTTGTTNGTAAATAATTTGCACAACCTTTTTTAGATCAACATCATCAATAATTTGAAAATGATCATCTTTAAAAAAATTGAGTTTTAAATCAGCCTTTGCTTCTGAACTTAAAAGAATTCTTTTGGGCTGATTTGCAACAAAGTCTACCCGAGCATTCATTGTTGGGTTGTCGTTTCTAAGCGTATTTCCGCCGGTTACTATCACATCATGCAAAGCTCTAATATTTTGCACATCATGATTTGATTTTTCTGATGTAATTTTGATTGGCTTACCACTATTATCTGCAGCGTAGTTATCGATTGTTTGAGCAATTTTTATGGTTACAAAAGGCCTTTTGTTCTCATGTTTAAAAAAATAAAACTCGTTTGAAGACTTAATTTCTTCTTCTAAAACACCTACCGTTACATCTATACCTGCTTCTTTCAGCTTCTTTATTCCTTGGCCTGAAACTAAAGGATTAGGATCAACTACTCCAATAACAATTTTTTTAATTCCTGAACTAATAATCTTTTCTGTACATGGAGGTGTTTTACCAATGTGGTTACAAGGTTCCAAAGTACAAAAAAGAGTTAGGTCCTCCTTTTTAATTTCTGCATCAACTCTGTCTATACAATTTACCTCCGCATGGGGACCTCCAAAATACTCATGCGCTCCTGTTGACACAATTTTTCCGTTTGCGTAGAGCAGAGCTCCAACAACTGGATTGGGTTTTGTTGTATGTTTGTGTTTAACAGAAAGCTTTACAGCTTCTGCCATTAATTTATTTACATCCATTATTTTTTTGAAAGTTCTGAAACTTCGTCAACAAAGTCCTCAATGTCTTGAAAATCTTGGTACACAGATGCATACCTGACATAAGCAACCTGATCTAAATCCTTCAAATGATTCATCACATGCTTCCCAATTGATTGTGATGGAATTTCACGTTCGCCAACTTTCCTTATAGCATCTTTGATAAACTGTATGGATAATTCAATTCTATCTGACTCAACTGGTCTTTTTTCAAGCGCTTTATGAAATCCTGCTCTTAATTTTTCCTCATCAAAAGGCTCTCTCCTGCCATTAGACTTAATGATTCTAGGCATAACTAAGTCAGCCTCTTCATAAGTTGAAAATCTTTCTCCACATTTTGTGCATTCTCTTCTTCTTTTAATTTGTGAACCCTCTGATACAAGTCTTGAGTCAATGACCTTTGTTTCTTTATTTGTACAAAAGGGACAAATCATTATTTATAGACCGGAAATTTTGAACAAAGATCTGAGGCTTTCATTTTCACTTTTTGAAGGATTTCTGGTTTGTCTTTATTTTCTATAGCCTCTCCAATTAGTTTAACAATTTCTGAGCATTCCTCTTCTTTAAAACCTCTTGTAGTAACTGCTGCTGTACCAATTCTTACTCCGGAAGTTACAAAAGGTGATTCAGGGTCATTAGGAATGGAGTTTTTATTCAAAGTAATATTTACTTTTCCTAACAATTCTTCTGCATCTTTACCTGTAATATTCTTATTTCTTAGATCTAGTAGTAGGAGGTGGTTATCTGTTTGAGGTTGCACGGTTTCGAACCCTAATTTCTGAAAATCTTCACACATTGATTTTGCATTCTTTATTATCTGCTTTTGATAATTTACAAAATCATCCGTCATGGCTTCTTTAAAACATACAGCTTTTGCGGCAATAACATGCATGAGCGGACCTCCTTGAGAGCCTGGAAAAACACCAAAGTTAATTTTTTTCTGAAATTCTTCGTCTTCGTTAGAGAGAATTATCCCTGATCTAGGACCTCTTAAGGATTTATGTGTTGTGCTAGTTACTACATGCGCATATTCAACAGGATTTGGGTAAACACCACCAGCTACCAGTCCTGAAACATGTGCCATATCAACTAAAAGAAAAGAATTATTTCTATCAGCAATTTCCCTAAAACGCTTCCAGTCGACTATACCCATATAAGCTGAAAAACCAGCAATTATTAGTTTTGGTTTGTGTTCATCAGCAAGTTTCTCAACTTCTTCATAATCAATTGTTCCNGTATCTTTTTTTAAACCATACTGTATCGCATTGAAATTTCTTCCAGAAAAATTTACCTTTGCACCATGAGTTAAGTGGCCCCCTTGATCGAGAGCCATACCTAAAATAGTATCGCCAGGCTCCAATAATGCTAGAAAAACTGCAGCATTAGCTGAAGCTCCAGAGTGGGGTTGTACATTAGCAAATTTTGCACCAAATAATTTTTTTGCTCTTTCAATAGCAATGCTTTCTACACCATCTACATGCTCACATCCACCGTAGTATCGCTTATTTGGATAACCCTCAGCATATTTATTTGTAAGCACACTGCCTTGTGCTTCCAACACTCTCTTAGATGCATAGTTCTCTGAGGCAATTAACTCAATGTGCTCTTCTTGCCGAGACAACTCAAGTCCCATAAAGTTTGCCAAATCAGGATCGTACTCTTCTATATTTTGATTTTGTGTTAATTTAAATTCGTTCATGGTTTTTTATGTTTAAACTTTGATTTTCTCTTTGGATAGCAAGTTTTGCATATCTCACATTCTAGACCATAACAACCTCTAGCAGGACAATATGCTCTAGCGTACATAATAATTTGTATATGAAGTTTATTCCATTCCTCAATAGGAAAAATATTCTTTAGGTCATTTTCTGTTGTTTTAACATTTTTTCCACTACTTAAACCCCACCTTTGTGCACATCTATGAATGTGTGTATCAACAGGGAAAGCTGGAATATTAAATGCTTGAGAAACAACTACAGAGGCAGTTTTATGTCCAACTCCAGGTAATTTTTCTAAAGCTGATATGTCATCTGGAACTTTCCCGTCAAAATTTTTAACTAAAATTGAAGATAATTGTTTTATGGCTTTAGATTTTTGGGGGCCAAGACCACATGGTTTAATGATTTTATAAATTTGATTTTGAGTTAATTTACTCATTTTTAAAGGATTTTTTGCAAATTTAAAAAGTTTAGGGGTAATTTTATTTACTCTCTCATCAGTGCATTGAGCAGAAAGTAATACTGCAATTAATAATGTGTAAGGATCAGAGTGATCAAGTGGGACTGGAGGAGTCGAAAAAACTCTGTCTAGTATCTTCGAAATATTCCTTGCTCGTTCGCTTTTTTTCAATGTATCAAAAGTTTGCTAACTAATATATTTGGTATATTATATGCAATTATATATTGTCTTAAATTATGGGGAGAGACATGAAAAAGATCTTTTTATTATTACTTGTGCTTGTCACAAGCTCGTTCGTGTTTTCTCAAGAAGCTGAAGAAGGCTTTGATGAGGATTCAATTGAAAATGTTGTTACGACTGCTCTTTTAAAAGAAGAGACAGTACAGGATGCATCAGTTGCTGTTACAGTTTTAACTGGTGATGATATTGATGAAAGAGGTATAAGAGACCTCGAAGATGCTCAATTCCAAGCACCAGGGCTATACTTTACTCAAGGTGTCTTTACAGGAGCAGCAGTATCTATTAGAGGTGTGCCAAATATAGGTGGCGCAGGAGCATCTTTCTCAGGAAATGTTTCCTACAGAATGGATGGTTCTAATGTAACCGCAGCTTGGTTTGCTGACGGAGAGATGTTTGATGTCCAAGCTCTCGAAGTACTTCGTGGACCTCAAGGAACACTATTTGGTGGTAGTAACCCTGCAGGTTCAATTATTATTTCATCTGCAACTCCTACCTCAGCAAAACATAACTATTTTGATTTTGAAATGGGTGACCATGAGCTTGCAAAGTTCACTCTAGGTCACACTGTTCGTTTTTCTGATAAAGCTGCAACAAGATTTGCAATAAGAAAAACTAACAGAGATGGTTTTGTAATGAACTTACAAACCGGAGAAAAAATTGATGATAAAGACTATTTAGGAGCCAGAATGGTTACTGAGTATGACTTTGACAACGGCGCAACTTTAAGGTTTACAGCTTTCCATCAATCTAGAGATGATAAGAGTGGAAGGTTAATGAAAACTGCGTGTGATGGTATAGTTATTTTTGGTTGCCAGCATACATTAACTGGTGGTTTTCCAGATCCAGGAGGAATGGTTAATACAACTACTTCATATTTCACAAGTATTGATTTATTAACAGGTATATACCCAGGAAATGGATTAATTTCTGATCCATTAATTAATGTTTTCGAAAACTCAGTTGTACCAGTTGATGCTTATAAAGTTAGTCACCCTTTAACACCCCATAAAGAAATCGACTCTAACTTATTCAGTATTAATCTAGAGCAAAACATGCTTGGACATGATTTTGTATTGAACTATGCATATTATGAACATGAATATGATTCCTATGGACTTTTAAATGAAGCTCAAATGGACAGACCATACCATATGGGAGCAGTTATAAATGCTGATCTNTATCAAGGTAAATATGGCGGTCAATATACAAGAGATATGGTTGTTGACAGATCATATTCTGATAATAAAAACCAAGAACTGGAATTAAGAATGCTATCCGATAGTGATGGTCCACTTAATTATGTTGCTGGTCTTTATTCAAGAGTTTATAAAACAACAACTATTTATGAACTTGAAAGTCCAGGTTTAGAATACTTTGGCAATGCTGGAGCTGGGCCTGTTGGTCAAATGTTCCCTGCCTTAGCAAATAAAGGTGGACTTACATTCTGGGCTGCATTCACAGGAGTTTATAATGCAAATATTTATTCAAATCTGCAAACAGCAGCAACAAATTTTGTTTTATCTGACCCTGCATCACTTGCAGCAATAGCAGCAGCAGTACCAGGATTAGTGGCATCTGGTTTAACCTTAGCTCAAGCTCAGGCAGCAGCAACAGGTCAACTAGTTTTAGCTAACTTTAGCAATCCTGCTTTAAGAGGAGCAGCTGTACAAGGTACTATGGCTCAAGCAGCTGGCACAGTGCAGTTTTTAGAAGCTTCAGGTCTTGCAACATTCAAACCTGCTTTCAGTGAATGGCAAAATAAATTTGCTAGTGATCAAGAAGCAAAGAATGTTGAAGAAGCTATTTTTGCGGAAATGGATTATGACCTTTCAGATAAATGGCAAGTTAGACTTGGTGTTAGATGGATGGACACAAGAAAAGACAGCTTAGCAAGAAGTGGTGTTTTAGATATTAACCAATTCCAAAGCGTTCACTATGCAACAGAAGCAGAAGCTAATGCATCCTTACCTCAAAATAGAGCTAACTTTGAAACAGTAACCGGTAGGGTAATATTTGATTACCAAATCGATGAAGATACTTTACTTTACTTTGGATTCAACAGAGGTACAAAACCTGGTGGTTATGAGCCTGCGGTTGATACACAAAGTGCTGTTCAAAGAGATGATATTTTAGTTGATGCAGAAGAGCATGACATTTTTGAAATTGGTACTAAAGGAAGCTATTTTGGCGGTGCATTGATATTAAATTTAAATGCTTATCAAAATACTATTAATGGCAACCAATTGCAGAGACTTGCTGGACTTGCTACAACTACATATAACGGTGACACAGAAAACACTGGTTTTGAAGTTGAGGCTTTTGCTTTCTTAAGTGAAAACACCAGACTTGATGCAAGTATTTCTGGTAATGACCACGTTTATACAAATGCAGACGGTGTAAACCCAAGAAACCCATTTGGAGCAACACAACTACTTCCACTTGGAGCTGATGGAACATTAATCCAAAGTTTCAATGGTGCAGCTTTTGCAGCAAATGGTATTCCAGGATTTGGTCAAAACTACCTTAATTTAAATCATGCAGCTCTAGCCCAAGCATTTGGGTCTAATGCAGGTGCGATTTATGCAATTACTACATATGGTATGACAGATGTCGGACCAGTATTTTCACAGTTCGGATCATACTGTAACCAGGTGTTTGCACTGACATGTCCAGACCCAGGTATCAACCAAGACTTAAGTGGTAATAAGGTTCAATACGTACCAGAGCTAGCATATAAGTTTGGTCTTGAACAAGACATAATGAATAATGCAGCAGGTACAATGACCTTAAGATTTGAGCATATGTTCGTAGGTGAAAGATTTGTAACAGAATTTAATGAGATGGAGTTACCTTCTTATCAATTCTCAAACCTTTCATTAAGGTATGTCCATTCTTCAGATAGATTTGGATTTAACCTAAAAGTTTACAACTTGCTTGATGAAGATCTTATTATCGGAGGAAACGTAAGTTCACAGCTTAACGGTGGGGTGATAAATTATTATCAGCTAAGACCTACAGCAACTAACTTACAATTCTTCGTAAGATACTAGTAGAAAGATTTGCTAAAATTAAAGCCTCCTTCGGGAGGCTTTTTTTATGTTATTTGATATTAAGAAAAATCTTGAAAAGATAGCGCTTTCACTTTCAAATGAAACGAAGGCAAACGAAAATATGCTTCACGCATATTTTGATTATTTAGAAACAGGTAATGAGGATGCNCTTGATTTAGCTAATACACAATTTAGAGAAAATTTAAAAAGTGCTGGCCTTGGTATTCTATTAATTATTCCTTTTTCACCTGTCACAATACCATTCTTTATTCGTTTAGCAAAAAAACATCAAGTAGATATTATTCCTAATTGGTATAAAAAGCTCGATTTAAATAATGATGAAAACAAGTTAGAATAAATTTTTCCGGAGAATTTAAAAATGAAAAATGTTGTAATTGTTGATAGCGTAAGAACAGGCCTCAGTAAATCCTTTAGAGGTACTTTTAACATGACCAGAGGTGACGATATGGTTGCTCACTGTATTAATGCCCTACTAGATAGAAATAAAAATTTAGACCCAAATAGTGTTGAAGATATTATTATGGGTTGTGGNAATCCAGAAGGTCCTACGGGCCACAATATAGGGAGAAATGCAGTTGTTTTATCAAATCTTCCAATCTCAACAAGTGGAACTACTGTAAATAGGTACTGTTCTTCAGGTCTTCAAACTATTTCTATGGCAGCAGGACAAATAATGGCTGGCGGCTATGATGTCATCATGGCAGGTGGGGTTGAGCAAATAACCCAAACACAGCCTGTAATAAACATGAATGGCTTTGTTAATGAAAAAATAAATGAAAATGAACCGGGTATATATTTTCCTATGGGTCAAACTGCTGAAGTTGTTGCGAAAAGATACAAAGTTTCTCGTGAATCACAAGACGAGTATTCTTTGCAAAGCCAACTAAGATGTGCTGAGGCACAGGAGGCGGGTAGGTATGATGACGAGATAATTCCTATGAAAACTCAAATGCTTCTGACAAATAAGGAGACAGGTGAGCAGAAAGTTGTAGATGCAGAATGTGTGAAAGATGAATGCAACAGACCTGAAACCACAATTGAGGGACTATCTGGTTTGAAACCAGTCTTTGATCCTGAAAATGGAAGTGTAACAGCAGGGAACTCCTCTCAGTTATCAGACGGAGCTTCTGTTACATTGGTAATGTCTGAAGAAAAAGCGTTAGATTTAGGCTTGAAACCAAAAGCATATTTTAGAGGATTCACTACAGTTGGTTGTGGTCCAGACGAAATGGGCATTGGTCCTGTTTTTGCTATTCCAAAATTGTTAGAGAAATATAAATTATCTATAGAAGATATAGACCTATGGGAATTAAACGAAGCTTTTGCAGTTCAGGTAGTATATTGCAGAGATGAGCTAGGCATTTCAATGGATAAGTTAAATCTTGATGGTGGTTCAATTGCGATTGGTCATCCTTACGGCATGACAGGTTCAAGGCTTGCAGGACATATGATTAGAGAGTTAAATAACAGAGATGCACAGTATGGAGTGGTAACAATGTGCGTCGGTGGTGGAATGGGAGCAGCAGGCCTTCTTGAAAGATACCCATCATAAAAAAAATGAAGAATATTTCATTGAGAAATATTTAAAACCTCTTTCAAAAAAAAATGAATCATTCCCCATTCCTAATGGGGACGATTCTTCTATGATTAATTTTAATTCTTTGATAAGTGTTGATTCATTCGTAGAAGGACAGCATTTTCCTAAAGATTTAGATCCTTTTTTCATTGGTTACAGATCTATAGCTGTTGCTGCTAGTGATATTTTAGCTATGGGAGCAAAACCTGAGGGATGTCTTTTGTCTATAACAATTAATAAGCCCTCTGATGAATGGTTTGAAGAATTCTCAAATGGTATAAATGAATTTTTAGAACAGCATAAAATGTCATTACTTGGAGGTGATATTACAAAAGGAAATTTAAATATTGGAGTCACAGTAGTAGGAAAAACAAATAATAAAATTCTTAAAAGAGATGGCGCAAAAGTAAATGAGAATATTTTTATTTCAGGANCATTAGGAAGAGGTTATCTTGGACGATTANAATATAGAGAACTTGACACAAAATTAAATCATTTTTTAATGCCAAAAATTCCTATACATGACATTGATAAAATTAGAGAAGTTGCTAGTTCTTGTATTGACGTATCAGATGGCTTTCTCATAGATTTAAAACGTATATTAATCTCATCGAAAGTTGGTGCAGATATCTTTTTAAATGAAGATTTTTGCACAAATGGTAAAGAAGACTTAATTTGTGGGGATGATTATGTTTTGTGTTTTACATCAAATTTAGATGAAAAAGACTTAACAAAAATACTACCAGATGCTCACTATGTAGGAAAGATTACAAAAGAACAAAAACTTGATGTGTTTGATCAAAAAAAGAATAGATTAAATTTCAATAAATTAGGCTGGGATTCATTTATTTAATTTCTTAAGAAATCATCGATTGTTTTCTGAATGCTCTCCTCATCCAATCCATTTTGTCTAAGAATTTCATTTCTACTTCCATGAGCCGGAAACTCATCCTTTAATCCAATTGATAGTAAATTTCCTTTAAATTTTTGTTTGTGTAATTTTTCACCAACAGCGCTACCACATCCGCCAAGTAGAGTATTGTCTTCTAAGGTAATAATTGTCTCATGTTGCATAGCGTGTTCTAATGCATCTTCATCAATCGGTTTAATAAATCGCATATCATATAAGGTGTAATTCTTTTTCTCAGCAATTTGATCTATTTGATCCATCAAAACCCCAAAATTTAAAATACAAACAGACTGACCATCTTTTATTTTTTTAGCTTTACCAATTTCAAAACCTTCGATTTCATTAGGTATTGGCTTAACACCAATTCCAGATCCTCTTGGATATCTTATTGCAGCAGGTCCTTTATGTTCGTAACAAATATTCAAAAGATGCCAAAGCTCATGTTCATTAGATGGGCAAGAAATCACAATATTTGGAATGCATCTCATAAAACTAATATCAAAACTTCCTGTATGTGTAGGACCATCTTCTCCAACAATGCCAGCCCTATCTATTGCAAAAGTAACATCGATATTTTCCAAACATACATCATGTATGAATTGGTCATATCCTCTTTGTAAGAATGTTGAGTATATTGCCACAACTGGTTTTAAGCCTTCTAAAGATAATCCAGCTGCAAAGGTTACAGAATGTTGCTCTGCAATTGCAACGTCATAAAATCTTTCAGGATATTCTTTTTCAAAGTTCACCATTCCAGAACCCTCTTTCATTGCAGGTGTGATACCCACAAGCGATTTATCAGTTTCTGCCTTATCACATAACCAATCACCAAAAATGTCTTGGAATTTTGGTTTTGAGCTGTTTTTCTCGGGTTCAATCTTTGAAATCGCATGATATTTGATTCTTTCTTCTTCAGCAGGTATAAATCCAGCACCTTTTTTTGTGATTATATGAAGTAAATATGGAGAGTCTTTCTCCATCATTCTTTTAATTGTTTTTTGAAGCAATTCAATGTCATGACCATCAATTGGACCAATATAATTAATTCCAATATCCTCAAAAAGATTTCCTGGCATTATTGCCGACTTAATTCCATCCTTTAAATTTCTCGAAATATGCAGAGCATAAGGAAGTTTGCTCAATACACTTTTACCACTAGATTTAAGTTTTTTATATGATTTTGATGCCCAAATTTTGGCAAGATAATCTGATAGTCCACCCTTATTTTTAGAAATTGACATATCGTTATCGTTTAGAATAATTTTTAGATTATTATCAAGATGACCAGCATGCATCATTGCCTCAAAAGCAATACCTGCTGTCATTGCACCATCACCAATAACAGCAAAAACATTTTTTTTATTATCTTTACTTAAGTTAGCTTCATTCATTCCAAGTGCTGCACTTATTGAAGTGCTAGAGTGTCCAACGCTCATTGCGTCATAAGCTGATTCAGTTATAGATGGAAAGGCAGCAATACCATTAAGTTTCCTCATCAGGTGCATCTTGTCCTTACGGCCAGTCAAAATTTTATGAGGATATGCTTGGTGTCCTGTATCCCAGACAATCTTGTCATCAGGTAGATTAAGGATACTATGAAGAGCAATAGTCAATTCAATCGCACCCAATCCTGCTCCAAAATGTCCTCCAGACTGACTGACTGAATACAACAAAAATTCTCTTAATTCATCAGCAAGAATATTGAGCTGTTCCAGATTTAACTTTTTTAAGTCCTTTGGAGAATTTATTTCTTTTAAAAATTCAGAAACAGGTTCCTTTAAAGGAAATTTATCAAACTTTTTCATTTAAAATTTTCTTGAAAATAAACTATCAATAAAAGCTGATAGAGGATGGTTATTTAAACAAAGTTTTTCACATATTTCCATTGTANTTTCTTTGAATTTATCTACTTCAATCATTGTTTTGTCAATTCCAAAACATATTGGAATAGTTTTTTTATTATTCTTAAGATCTTTTTTTGCTGTTTTACCAATTTTTTCTGTAGTCTCTGATAAATCAAGCATATCATCAATTAATTGAAAGCTTATTCCAATATTTTTAGCTAATTGGTACCAATCTTTAGTTAAGTCTCCTTTTAAATAAAATGGGGATAAAATCGAAAATTCTATTAATAATCCAGTTTTTAATCTATTCATTTCCATGATTTCATCAAAACTTGGATTTTTCTTTTCATATTCAATATCTAAATTTTGTCCTAGAACCATTCCTTCAGGACCTATCCTTTTTGCTAAGTCACTAAGTAGATCGTGTTTTTCAGAAATATTNAAATTTNTATCATCTAGAATTAAATTAAAGGCTAATGTCTGTAGCGCATCACCTGCAAGAACAGCAGTTGATTCATTAAATTTTTTATGAAGGGTAGGTTTTCCTCTTCTTAAATCATCATCATCCATGCAGGGCAGGTCATCATGGACTAAAGAATAAGTATGTATTAATTCGATTGCACCAGCAATGCTTTCTAGGCGTGATGTTTCTATTCCCAAAAAGTCCCCTACTAGAAAGACNAGAGTAGGTCGAATTCTTTTGCCTGGGTTAGATAAGGCGTAACTAATGGATTTGTCTATAATGGTTTGATTTTTTGTTAACCTTTGAAATATTGAATTTAGTTTTTCATCAACAACTGATTCAAAGTTACCAAGATCAAGAGCTGTTTTCGTCGAAGATTTTTGTATCGCCATTTTCAGTAAGCTCTTTAATTTTATTTTCAGCTGTCTCAAGTTCCTTTTGACACACTTTTATTAAGGCTACACCTTTCTCAAATTTCTTTAATGAATCCTCTAAGCTGGGATCATCATCTTCAAGTGTTTTAACAATTTTTTCTAGTTCTTTAATTGATTCTTCAAACTTTGCCATAAAAATATTTTACCTTAAATTCTATAAAACTATTTGAAATATAGTCAGCCGCTATAACCACCACGTAAATTCTTTGACCAGTTTGTAAATTTTTCAAGAATCATAAGNAGAGCAGGGGTAGCTATAAGTGTAATCACTGTACTAAATCCTAAGCCCCAGCAAATACTGATTCCAAATGCTTGATACCATTTTACAGTCGAAGTTCCTTCATATACTGTTTGATTTAGTAAGTCGATACTATATCCAGAAGCAAGGAAAATAAGACCAAAAATTGTGGTAATTGTTGTAAGAAGAACAGGTCGTAATCTACTCATGCAAGTTTCTGTGATGAGCTCTTCGATGTTTTTATCAGGAAAATCTATTTTTAGTCGATTATACGTATCTATTAAAACAATGTTGTTGTTTACAACAATTCCGGCAAGACCTACTATTGCTGTTCCAGTCATTATTGTTGAGGGCTCAACCTGTGAAATAGTAAGTCCCAAGAAGACTCCAGAAGTTGAAAAAATTACAGACATTAAAATGATTATAGGCTGGGAGATGCTATTAAATTGGGTTACTAAAATAATGAACATCAGAAATAATGCTCCTACCATTGCTAAAAGGAGAAAGTTCGTAGCCTCATCACCTTGTTGAGTTAATCCTCCAAATCTAACTTCCATTCTAGAGTCCTCAAAATCAGTATCTTCCATCCATTGCTTAATTTTTGATATCTCATCATAGAGGTTATATCCAGGTTTATTTATTCCACTTATCTCATGGTAATATTTCCCATCAATTTTATTTAAGGATGTAGCATTCTGTCTTGCATCAACNTTAACAAAGCTTGAAACAGGAACAGCTCCATTTCTTGTATTTACTGAAATTTGATCCAAGCTTGAGAGAGTTCTTTGATCTGCAGGAAATCTTGCTCTAATTTCAATTTCTTCACGTGAATCATCTGGTCGATATTCTCCTAATAATATTCCATTTGTAACCATCTGGACTGCAGAGCCAATTTCAAATAAATTTATTCCAGCTTGATATGCACGCTCTTTATCAACATCTAATTTCCATTCAATTTTATATTTCGGAGTTGTGTCTGATAGGCCAGTTAAGCCATCAATATTATTTTCAATGTAGTCTCTCAACTCAAGAGTCTTTTTATCTATTAAAGCTCTATTTTCACTAAGGAGTCTTATTTCAACTGGCGCTGTAAATTGCCCGGGCCCTTCTTGAACTTCTCTAACAGTCACCTTGTAACCTGCATTATCATCAAACTGATTTCTTATGTTATCTAAAACTTCAAAACCACTTATGTCCAATGTTTTAGGATCTTCAACAAGAATATATCCTCTTGCAACACCTGAGCCTCCGCCCCAGTCAGAATTTGAAACTGTCATTAGAACATCATCAACCCCTTTGAGACCTATAATTTTATCCTCAACCTCTAAAGCCATGTTTTTTGCCTCATAAGGGGAGATGTTTCCTCTTGCCTGAATATTGACATTTATTATCCATGGATCAACACTTGGAAAGTAGACAAAACTTTTTCCATAATTTCCTACTATTCCTAAAGGAATAACCAGTAGCACAAAGAAAAATGTATATGCAATTGTTTCAAGAGGGTTTTTTAGAGAAAAGTTGATTGCTTTTTTATATATTCTTTTGAGAAATGTATCCTCGTTATCGTTTGACTCATCTTTTTGTCCTTTTCTTCTACCAAATAAGGAACCAATGACAGGAGCAAATATTAATGCATAGGCTAAAGAGGCCATCAGAACAACAAAAACAGTTATTGGCAAATATCTCATAAATTTACCTGACATNCCGGGCCAAACCATTANTGGTGTAAATGCAGCAACCGTTGTGAGAACAGAAGCAACGACTGGGGTAAACATCCTTTGAGCAGAATTTTTATAAGCTTCTAATCTGTTTTGGCCTTTATCAATAAGTTTATCAGCATACTCGACAATAACTATTCCACCATCTATCAACATACCAAGACCTAGTAGCATTCCAAACATTACTAGGAAATTGAATTCATAACCAAGAACGTAATAAAGAACTCCAAAAGTTACNAGAAAAGAAAAAGGAATCGCNATNCCTACTATAATNCCATTTCTCAANCCTAGAGTAGCAACTACAAGAACCATTACCAAAACAACAGCAGTAATGATATTGCCTTGTAATTCATTTACCATGTCTCCAGCAAATTGTGTTGTATCTAGTCCAGGAGTAATTAAAAGTTTTTGAGGTAATTCAGATTTAAAACCATCAATTTGTTCTCTTACAGTATTTGCAATATCAAGTTCATTAAATCCAACTCTTTTTTTAATGGAGAGAGTGATTGCATCTTTTCCATTTACTCTTGAAAAACTTGAGGGATCTTTGAATGTTCTTTTTATTTGGGCAACATCTCCAAGCTTAACAACCTTGGAACCTGACGCTTTGATTGGAAGGTTATAAACATCCTCACTAGTTTCAAAAACACTTGGAATCTCAACAGCAAATCTGCCTGAACCTGTATCTTGAAAACCTGCTGGAATTAATACATTGTTAAACCTAACGGCATTAGCAATTTCACCAAGAGTTACACCGAGACCCTCAAGTTTTGACTTTGATACAGAAACCTCAAGGAGTTCTTCTGGCACTCCATCAACAGAAATTTCCAGAACACCTGGAACTTTTTCTAATCGCTCTTCAATATTTTTCGCAACTTGATAGCCAGCCCTTAAATTTGAAAAGCCACTAATACTATAGACAAGTATTGGTTGATCATTATCAGCATATTCAACAACTCTCGGATCTTCTGCTTCAGGAGGTAGTTGGTTTCTTACCTCTCCAACAGCTCTTTCAACATCTAATATTGCTTGATCAATATCATAATCAATGTCGTATTTAACTCTTACATAGGTATAGCTTTGTCCACTTACTGAAAAGACTTCTTCTTGTCCCTCTAGTCTTAAGAATCTATTTTCGATAGGTTTTGCAACAAGTCTTGCCATGTCTTCCGGTGAAGCTCCTGCAAGAGTAACAACAACATTAACCCATGGGAATGTAACGTTTGGATTTGATGCTATAGGCATACTTGCTCTACCTAATATCCCAGCAAGAACACAAAAAATCATTATCAAGATACTTGTTCTAAACTTAGTTACTGCTGTTGAAACAATTCCCATTATTTATCCTTAAAATTTACCTCTTCGCCCTGTGTAACGAATCCTTGACCCGCTACCACTATTCTTGATAAGTTTGGCAGCCCACTAACCCAAGCCCCTTCAATTGTGTCTCTAAGAATATTCACAACAACTATTTCTATCTTTCCATCAATAACTAAAGCTAGCGAAACATTTCCATTATCGGCTAGTAAAAAAGCTGATGTTGGAATGAAGTGTGCTTTTTCTGGGTCAGTAAAGATTGTCATTGTGCCGGTCAAACCGTCTTTGATAAGGTTCGAAACATTTTCAATTTCAGTTTCGACTTGAAATGTTTTAGTTTGTTTATCAGCTGAAGAGCTTATGAAGGTCAAATTTGATTTGTACTCCTCCCCCGAAAGGAATGTCACAGTAACATCCTGTCCAATTTTTACTTTATTAACTAAAAGTTCAGAAACATTTCCAACAATCTTTAATGGAGATAAAGAAATCAAAGAAGCACATAGCTGTCCATTCTGAAGGAGCTGCCCTTCTTTTGCTAGGTTTTCTACAAAACCATTAAAAGAGGCTTTAATTTTTGTTCTTTCATAATCAACTTTAGATGCTTCATATGTAGCTTCAGAAGTTACTAACCCCGATTCAGAAATAAGTCCTTTATCATAAAGATTTTTTGATGATTCATATTGTATTTCAGATTTTTTAAAGTTTGCATATTTCTGTCCTGGTTCTAATTCACAAATAACTTGATCTTTTTCCACAAACTCACCATCAAGAAAATGAATTTTTTTTACCTTCTCTGATGTTTGTGATCGTAAATCAACTTTTGAAAATGCCTCTGAAATTGACTGTATGCTTATTGGCAGACTATAGTCTTGAGCTTCTGAATTTACAGTTAGAACCGTTTGTTTTTCAACATCTCTAATCTCAGGCTTCCTCTCACTTGGAGCAAAGAGTCCTAAAAGCATCCAGACGAAAACACCACCAAGTATAATCGCTGCCATTCTTATATTTTTCTTATTCATGTTCTTAATACCAATAAAAACTATTTTTAGTTGCTAGATATTGTATTTTTTTCTGTATTTTTTCAGATTTAAGTTTGATTTCTTTGATTTTGGTTTTTCTTCAGCTTCATAAAAATCGATATTAATTTTGGGCTCTTTTTTAATTTTTTCAACTTCTTTATTCCAACAAGTTTTTACATGATTTAAGAATTTTACATCCCATGTATTGAAAGCTCTGCCGTCTTGTTTCCAATATAAAATAAAATCAAGAATTTTTTCATTAGCAAAATCCTCAGATATTCCAGATAATGACAATACTTCTCTACACTCATCTGATGGTTGCCAACTATCATCAATGACAAAGGGTTTTGTTCTAGTATCTACCTCNGCAGTGTATTGAGCCCACTTGAACCTAGCATATTCAATGAACTTTGAATTATATGACACATGAATTCCAGGTTTCTCCATCCAATAAACTCTAAATTCAGGAATTAAGTTGTGTATAAAGTCTTCACTAATTTCTGCTTTAAGCAAAATCTCAACAACATCATCTGATGGCTGCCAATTTACCCCCATTTCTGATTTATCAAATGATTTTGGAGTTTGGAGTTTAGTTTTACTAATTTTGTTTTTTATGCTTAATCTTCCCCTTTTTAAGTCAAAACTTATTAAACCCTTTTGATCTAACTCGGCGACGTACTCAATTATTTTTTGATTAGGCCAAAAATTTAGCTCGTCGTTTAATTCACTTATTGAAATGTAATCAGTTTTTTTATTTTTTAAGAACTCGTAGATTACCGCGCACTCTAAACCTATTGTTGTAGCGATATCCTTCGAAAATGAAAATTTTTTATCCAATATTTCTTCTCTTTTTTACTGAAGAGGACAGATCATTTAATAAAATTTCAGTATCTTCCCATCCAAGACAAGCATCAGTAATGCTTTTTCCATACTCCATATTATCAGATATTTTTTGATTACCTTCTTCAATATTACTTTCAATCATTACACCTACAATATTTTTATTACCAGTCTCAATTTGTTTGCAAACTGACTGGCTTACCTTTTTTTGATTGCCAGGAATTTTTTGGCTGTTACCATGACTAAAATCAACCATAATGCATTGATTTACTTCTGATTTTTTAAGTTCTTCTAAGCATTTTTGGATATCTTCAGCCTCGTAATTTGGCTGCTTGCCACCTCTTAAAATTATATGTGTGTCATCATTTCCTGAGGTTTTGAATATAGCGACCTTTCCTTGCTTAGTAGTTCCTAAAAAAACATGTTGATATTGTGCAGACTTCATTCCATCAATAGCTGCTTTAAACTCACCATTTGTTGAGTTTTTTATTCCAACAGGACATGAAAGACCTGATGTAAGCTCTCTATGAACTTGACTCTCAGACGTTCTTGCACCAATAGCTCCCCANCTAACAAGGTCTGAAATATATTGTGGAGATATTAGATCTAAAAATTCAGTTCCTGCAGGAAGACCTACATTCGCTATATCTCTCAAGACCTTCCTAGCAACTCTTAGCCCTTCATTTATTTTAAAAGAATTATCTATTCTTGGATCATTAATNAAACCTTTCCACCCTACAGTCGTACGAGGTTTTTCAAAATATACTCGCATGATAATAACTACTTCATCTTCAATTTTTTCAGCAAGTGGCTTCAATCTTTTTGCATAATCAATTGCTGCCTTTGGATCGTGGATAGAGCATGGACCTACAACAGCAATAATTCTGTCATCTAGACCATGGAGAATTTTGCTTATATTGCTTCTTGCTCCGAATATTAATTTTGAGGACTCTTTATCAAGAGGTATCTCATTTGTAATCTCTTCAGGAGTCGAAAGCTCTTCTCTTGATAAAATTCTGCTATTGTCAGTTATATACATCATGTTTAAGAAGGTAAATTTTACCCTACTAATTAAGATTATGTTTACTTATGGTGTTATTTTTAAAAAAAAGTCCAAAAAAAAATTAAAACACAATATTTAGTATTTAAATTGATTTTTATATACAATATGTAGTGTATGGATATAGCTCAGGAAATAGCTTTACCAAAAGTTAAAGGGAGTACCGTAGACTCTCTTCCAGAAAATTTATATATACCTCCAAAAGCTCTGCTACTTCTCCTTGATGTTTTTTCGGGCCCAATGGATTTTCTTTTGTATCTTGTACAAAGAAAAAACCTTGATATTTTGGAGGTAAATCTGGTTGAAATCACAGATCAATATATAGCATACATAGATATGATGGAAGACTTTGAATATGAACTTGCTGGAGATTATTTGGCAATGGCTGCATATCTGGCTGAAGTAAAATCAAGAATTCTTTTACCACGTGAAGAAATAAATGAAGAGGAAGAAGATGATCCGAAAGCAGAATTAATTCGAAGACTTCAAGAGTATAAAAGGTTTAAGGATATATCTTTGGAAATTGACTCAATGCCTAGAATTGATAGAGATATTTTTCCTGCGTCCGCTAAAATACCAGAATTTGAACTTCCAAAACCAAAAAATAATTATGAGAAAGCTGATTTAGTATTTGCATTAAAAAATCTCTTATCAGAGATGGATAGGCTACAAAGCCATAAGATTACTTTTGAAAATATAACTGTTGAATCAAAAATGAAACAAATTTTAAATTCTTTGAAAGATAGAGATTTTATCTCGTTGCCAGAACTCGTTCAAAAAGGGGAGTCTAAATTAGCTGTTTCTGTAATTTTAGTTGCAGGGCTTGAGTTAAATAAAAAAGGTTACATTGAAATCGTACAAGCAGAGCAATTTAGTGAAGTTTATTTCAAAAGCTCTGAGGAGGCTGTTCATTAATGGATATTAAATCAAGAATTGAAGCACTACTTTTAGCTGCAAATAGACCACTATCAATAATTGATTTCAAAGAAATGTTAGAAATTTCTTCGGAAGAAGAGGAGTCAGAGATTTTGAATGCAATTTTTAATCTTCAAAAAGAATATGAAAATAGACCTAGTAATTTAGTAGAAGTTTCTAATGGTTACAGATTGCAAATTAAACAAGAATTTTCAGAGGATATTGCCAAATTATGGGAAATTAAACCATTAAGACTCTCTAAAGCAACTCTTGAAACACTTTCTATAATTGCCTATATGCAGCCTGTCACTAGAGGAGATATCGAGGATATTAGAGGTGTTAATGTTGCTACAAATGTTGTCAAACTTCTAATTGATCAAGGTTGGATTAAAATTAAAGGATATAGAGATGTTCCTGGAAGACCTGCTCTTTTTATAACTACTAACAAATTTTTAGATGATTTCTCAATGAAAGATTTAGATGATTTACCAAAACTACCCGAATTGCCAGATCCAATCGATATTAGTCCTGAGCTAGCATTAGAGGTGAAGACAGATCAGGTTGATGAGAAAGAAGTCTAAAGAAAAAATTGGCAAATACCTTTCTAATTTAGGTTTTACAAATAGAAGAGATACAGATGATTTCTTCAAAAGTTCAAAAATTCTTTTAAATAAAAAAAATGCAAGATTTACAGATTTTGTTTCTGANGGTGACGTACTTAATGTAAATGGCGAAGAAATTATTGTTGACTTAAATCCAAAGACAGAAATCTTAATTTATCATAAGCCTGTAGGACAAATTTGTTCAAATTCCAATAATGAATCTCATGACAACGTATTTAATCATTTGCCTGAAAGAAAAAATGGCAAGTGGATTATGGTTGGTCGTCTTGATGTAAATACTTCAGGATTAATTTTATTCTCAAACAATGGCGACTTAGTAAATGTATTGATGCATCCAAGCTCAGGTATTGATAGAGAGTACTTATGTAGAGTTTATGGAGAAACCACAGATAAAAAATTATCAAATTTAGTTGAAGGTATAAAAATTGGGGGAGAGCTTTGCAGTTTTTCTGATATAGCGCCAGTAAAAAAATCTGGATCATCAAAAAATAATTGGTTCTATGTATGTATTTTTTCAGGAAAAAATAGAGAAGTTCGAAAACTCTGGGAAACACAAAAGTTGACGGTTAATAGACTTATAAGAGTAAGGTTTGGCTCAATTTTTTTACCAGACACACTGAAAAAAGGACAATGGAAAAATCTTTCAAAAAAAGATATTGAAGGTTTTTTAAAAAAATACTCTATACAGCTTCCCAAGAGCTTATAGTATCAACTCTTATATCTCTCCACGCATTTTTATCAAGCGACCATACCATTATGGTGTCACTGTTAGATGAAATGCTTTGAATTTTTGTACCGTCTGGTATTAGGTCTTGTTTAAGAGTTGAGGGCATTTTTCTTATCTCGCCAGAGTCAATTTTTTTAAATGTTATATTCACTACACCTTTTTTGAGGGAGTCAATCATATCTTCAATAGTCATAACTTTTTCCTGTTTCTTTACATTCTTTTGACAGTAACCATAAATAACATTCCGCAACATCTTGGGGGCTCTTTAATGTAAGAGGATCCTCAGCAGGAAAGGCCTGTGCTCTCATTTTAGTTCTTGTTGGACCTGGGTTAAAGGTATTAAATTTAACTCTACCTTCATATTCATCTGCGAGTACCTGCATTAATCCCTCTACAGCAAATTTTGAGATTGAATAGGATGTCCAAAACGCTCTCCCTTTTCTTCCTACTCCCGAAGATGTAAATATTACTGATGGACACTCTGATTTTTCTAATAATGGCATCAAAGCTTTTGTTAGCAAGAAATTACTTTCAAAATTAATTTTCATGACAGTTTCAAGCTGTGAAGGTGATGTGCTTGTAAATGGAGATAAATAACCAAGGATTCCAGCCACATGAACTAACCCATCAATTTTTGTGTAATTATCTATAAGATTTTCAATGAGAAAGTTATAGTCCTTTTCTTTTGCTTTAAAGAAGTCAAATTCAACTGTAAGAGGTTCAATTCCAAATTTCTCTTGAATTTCATCCTGTAAAGAATCCAATTTTATCTGATCTCTTGATAATAAAATTAAATCTGCATTATTTTTAGCGAGCTCAAAAGAAAGAGCCCTTCCAATTCCTGAACCTGCACCTGTCACCACTATTGCCCTTTCTTTGAGGGAATTTTTACTAAGTTTAGATTTTGGTATTTTCATTTTAAAAACTCTTGCAGTTCGATTGGCTCATTAACAAAAAAGTCAGCTTGCCAAGTTAATGGATCGGATTCAAAGTAACCATAAGTACATGCAATTGTTCGTAGTCCAGCATTTTTACCCGTAATTATATCCCTCTCATGATCGCCAATATAAAATGATCTTTTAGCATCTGCATTTAGTAACTGTAAACATTTTAAAACTCCCTCCGGACTTGGTTTTGCCTCTGATACATCTTCAGGACAAACGATGGCAGATGTAAGTTTATCCCATCCTAATTTTTGCATTATAGGCGTAGTATATGTATTTGATTTATTAGTCATTATTCCCCAGGGTATTTTTTCTTCAGTCATTTTCTTAACTAAATCATCTACATCAGGGTATAAGTTAATTTCCTCAACCATTGAAGAATGATAGCGTTTTAAAAACTCTCTTTTTAGATGATTTATTTCTTCTTCACTTTCATTTTTAAAACAGTTTCTTAAAACAAGATATGCTCCACGTGAAGAAAATTTTCTTACATCGTCAAATGCAGATTCTTTCTGCCCTTTCTCTGACTTCAGTTCATTAACAATTTTATGGAAATTGATTGCAGAATTGAGAAGTGTTCCATCAAGATCGAAAATTAGCGCTTTATTTTTTTCGGGCATGAATTATGTAGTTAACGGATGGATCATTCGATAATTTTACAATATCGAAAAAGGGAATATATGTCATACCTTTAATTTCTGAGAAATCTAAACCACCCTTATCTATGTAAGTTAAGAGCTCTGAGGGTTTGATGAGCTTTTCATAGTCATGTGTACCCTTTGGCAGTATATTTAATATATATTCAGCTCCAAGAATTGCTAAAGTAAATGCTTTTAGATTTCTGTTAATTGTTGAAAAGAAAATATCGCCATTATTGTTCAATAATTCTGAACATTCTTTAACGGTCTTTTCTGGATCGGGGACATGCTCTAGCATTTCTAAACAGGTGATTACATCAAATTTTTCTTTTTTCTTAATCAATTTGGAGGTTTCGATCTTCTCATAAGTTATTCCAAGATTTCTTTTTTGCTCCCGTATCTTTGCGACTTCTAAGGGGCCATCAGCTAAATCAATTCCCTTCACATTCGCTCCTTTTAACGCCAAAGACTCTGCTAAAATACCTCCACCACAACCTACATCTAGAATTTTTTTGTTCTTTAAATTAACTTTACTTGAAATGTAATCAGCTCTTAGAGGGTTAATTAGGTGAAGAGGCTTGAACTTACCAGATGGATCCCACCACTGATCAGCTAAAGAACTAAACTTTTCTATTTCTGATTTATCAAAATTTTCCATTGGTTAAAGTATAATTAATGTCAAAATATAAATCTTTTAAACTTTTATGATCCTTGGAGCAATTTCATCAACCGATAAAAAAGACTTAAGATCAGCTATTCATCCTGACACTATTAAATATCTTCTTGATATGGGTATAGAAGTCATTTTTGAAAGTGGAGCTGGCGATGGGATTAGCGCGACTGACAGTAAATTCGAGAAAATTGGTGCTAAAAGCAAATCACGACATGACTGTATTAGATCATCTGATATTTTGCTTTCTCCAGGAAAATTGAATGACGATGAAATCATGGATATGAAAAGTAATTCAATTTTTATGGGTCTTCTTAATCCTTTTACCAATAGGGAGCAGTTTCAACAATTTAAAAAGAGAGGGAATACTGCCATTAGTATGGAATTTATACCAAGAATAACTAGAGCTCAAAAAATGGACGTTTTATCAAGTCAATCTAACTTGGCCGGATATGTAGCAGTAATTGAATCAGCAAAATTACTGAATGCAGCTTTACCAATGATGATGACAGCAGCCGGAACATTAAAGCCTGCAAATGTTTTTGTAATAGGTGTAGGTGTAGCTGGTTTGCAAGCTATTGCAACTGCAAAAAGGTTAGGAGCTAAAGTTGAAGCTTTTGATACAAGACCTATTGTTGAGGAGCAAGTAAAATCTTTGGGGGCAAAGTTTGTGAAGATAGATCTTGGCAACACTGGTGAAACTTCGCAAGGTTATGCTCAAGAATTAACAAAAGAACAACTTAAATTACAAAAAAATCTACAAGCAGATGTTTGTAAGAAATCTGATATCGTAATTACAACGGCACAAATCTTTGGAAAGCCTGCTCCAAAATTAATTGATCTAAACACAATAAAAGCAATGAAGGAAGGTAGTGTTGTTTTTGATATGGCAATTGAATCTGGTGGAAACGTGGAGGGCTCAAAGATTGACTCAATAGAAAATATTAATGGTGTAAATATTGTTGGATTTAGTAACTTACCATCGTATGTTTCGAGTCATGCATCCTTTGCTTTGAGCAACAACTTTATCAATCTCATTTCAGATTTTTATGATAATGAAAAAAAATCTTTTAATTTAAATCTAGAGGACGAAATTTTACAAAGTGCTACTGTTGTAAGTGCTGGAAAAATTCTTAAAAAGGAGTTTGATTAATGGAAATAATGTTATTGCTACTATTTATATTAGTCTTGGCAGTTTTTTTAGGTTTAGAGTTAATTTCAAAAATACCAAGCACCCTCCATACACCTCTTATGTCTGGTGCAAACGCGATAAGTGGAATTACACTTGTAGGTGCTCTTACACTTGAAACTGGCAACACACTTCAAATAGTTTTAGCATTTTGCTCTATTACATTTGCATCAATAAATGTAGTTGGAGGTTATCTGGTCACAAATAGAATGTTGAGGATGTTTAAGAAAAAATGATGGATTTTAATTATATTTTCTTGCAGGAATTTGGATACATTTTAGCAGCTATTTTATTTATTTTTGGACTAAAAATGTTGGGTCAGGAAAGCTCCGCAGCCAGAGGTAATCTTGTATCTTCCATAGGTATGTTTTTGGCTGTTTTAGTTACTGTCACAAACATTATTAATCCAATACTAGTTTTAGTTGCAATCTTGCTTGGTGGAAGTATTGGTGCCCTGTTTGCATTAAGAGTAAAAATGACCTCAATCCCCGAAATGGTTGCATTATTTAATGGTTTTGGAGGTTTATCCTCTTTCTTTTTGGCATGGTCTGAATTTACATCAACATCTGAAATAAATATTTTAATATTAATCACCTCTTTAACTGTATTTATTGGTGGTGTGACTTTCTCTGGAAGTGTGATTGCATTTTTAAAGTTATCTGAGAGCTTAAAATCATCCCCTGTATTTTTAGATAAATTTTCCAGAGTATTTCTTATTACATCATTTATTTATCTCGGATTTTTTACTGTAACTGTTTTACTGGATTTATTTAATTTTGGACCAAATCTTTTAGCTGTAAGTGATGGATTTATAGTCTTACTTATTGTCTCAATTCTTGCTGGAATATTTTTTGTTTTACCAATAGGCGGTGGAGATATGCCTGTAGTAATTTCATTATTAAATTCATTATCTGGAGTTGCAGCTGCTTTTGCAGGAATTGTTATTTCGAATACTGCATTAATTGTTGCTGGATGTTTAGTTGGAGCTTCTGGACTTGTCCTAACCTTAATCATGGCAAAATCTATGAATAGATCTTTGTACAATATTTTCTTTGTTGGATATGCAGCTTCTAAAGGCGATGCTCAAGAAGTTTCGGGAGAAGTTAAGCCCATTAGTGCTGAGGATAGTTTTTTAATTTTAGAATCCGCAAGTTCAGTATTAGTTGTACCAGGGTATGGAATGGCTGTTGCTCAAGCACAACATGTTGTAAAAGAACTTGGGGATCTTCTTGAAGAGAATGGATGCGAGATAAATTTTGGCATACATCCTGTAGCTGGCAGAATGCCCGGACACATGAATGTACTTTTGGCTGAGGCAAATGTTCCCTACGATAACTTACTTGAACCAAAAGATATAAATCCGAAAATGAGCACTGTTGACGTAGTCTTAGTTATTGGTGCTAATGATGTTGTAAATCCTTCTGCAACCGAGCAGCCTGGTAGTCCTATTTATGGAATGCCAATAATAGAAGTTCATAAAGCAAAGACTGTTATTATTTTAAAAAGATCAATGTCATCTGGTTTCGCAGGAGTCCAAAACCCTTTATTTTTTAAGGAAAATAGCAGAATGCTTTTCGGTGATGCTAAGGAAAGTATCTCCAAATTAGTAGCTGAATTTAAAGATTAGTACTAGCTATTATGATAAAATTAAATCGTGCAAGATTTTGCTAAAGAAGTCCTTTCTGTAGACGTTAAAGACGAGTTAAAAAAGTCATATCTAGACTACGCCATGAGCGTCATTATTGGTCGCGCATTACCTGATGCTAGAGATGGAATGAAACCTGTCCACAGGAGAATTTTGTACGCCATGCATAAGCTCTCAAATACATATAACAAACCCTATAAAAAGTCTGCAAGAGTTGTTGGAGAGGTAATAGGGAAATATCATCCACACGGCGATACTGCTGTTTACGATGCAATTGTTAGGATGGCTCAAAATTTTTCACTTCGTTATCCACTAGTGGAGGGTCAAGGGAACTTTGGAAGTATTGATGGCGATTCAGCTGCGGCAATGAGATATACAGAAATTAGAATGCAGAAAATTACTGATCAAATTCTTGCAGATATTGAAAAGGAGACAGTTAGCTACTCTCCAAATTATGACGGGACTGAAGATATACCCGATGTTTTACCTACAAGAGTCCCAAATCTTTTGATTAATGGTTCTTCTGGAATTGCAGTTGGTATGGCAACTAATATTCCACCACATAATGCTACGGAAATCTTAGATGCTTGTATTCACATCCTTGATAACCCTAGTTGCACAATTGAAGATCTGCTTAAAATCGTAAAAGGTCCTGATTTCCCATTAGGTGGAATTATTACTGGTATAGATGGAATTGAACAAGCATATAGAACAGGCCAAGGAAAGGTTTACACNAGAGCAAAAACATCATTTGAACAAATAAAAGGCGGTAAAGAAGCAATTGTAATTACTGAAATACCATTCATGGTGAATAAGGCACGTATGCTCGAAAGAATAGCTGAACTAGTGAAAGAGAAAAAGCTAGAGGGTATAGGTGAAATTAGAGATGAATCTGATAAAGATGGAATTAGAGCTGTAATTGAATTAAAAAAAGGTGAGGTCCCAGAGGTTGTTCTTAACAACTTATTTAAAAATTCACAATTAGAACAAGTTTTTGGAATTAACAATGTTGTTCTAGTAGATGGTAGGCCAAAATTATGTAACTTAGAAGAACTTCTAAATATTTTTCTTGAACATAGAAAAACAGTAGTAACAAACAGATCATTATTTGAATTAAGACAAGCAAAAGAGAGAGGGCATGTTGTTGAGGGGTTAATTGTTGCAATTGCAAATATAGATGAAGTTATTGATATCATAAAAAAATCTGAAAATGTTAAGGTTGCCTCTGAGAAGCTTTGCGAAAGAGATTGGTCAGCTGATACAATCAAGCCTTTACTTGATAAGGTAGCTGATCCAGATATATGTAAACCNGAGGGACTTGAAAAAGGTTTTGGTCTCAACGGAAAAAAATATAAATTGTCTGTTGTTCAAGCTAAAGCAATTCTTGAGTTAAGATTAAGTCGATTAACTGCTCTTGAAACTGATAAGTTGAAAGAGGAATACGAAGAACTAATTAAAGAAATCAAAAGACTTCAAGAGATACTCTCAACAGAATCGGTTCTTGTAAAAGTTGTAAAAAAAGAACTAGAAGAAATTAAATCAGATTTTGGCGATGAAAGAAGAACTGAAATAATCGAAAAACGACTAACAATTGATGATGCTGATTTAATACCAGAGGANGAGAGAGTATTCACTATATCAAATAATGGGTTTGTAAAAACTCAACAACTTGCAGAATACAGATCTCAACGAAGAGGTGGAGTTGGAAAAACAGCTTCAGCTTTAAGAGATGAAGATTTTATTAAACAAGTTTTAGTTCTGAACACTCATGTTCAAGTTCTTTGTTTTACAACTAAAGGTAAAGTACATTGGCTTGAAATCTATAAATTACCCGTAATGTCTCGGACTGCAAAAGGTAGACCTATTTCAAATGTACTTCCTTTAGAAGATGATGAAAGAGTAACCTCTTTTTTACCAGTAGATGAGTATAAAGATGGACATTACATTTTAATGGCTACAAGAAACGGAGTAGTAAAGAAAACAGTTTTAAAAGCTTTTGAAAAAAAATACGCTCCAGGACTCAGAGCAATAAATTTAGATGACGGCGATAAACTTATCGGTACAGTAATTACAGATGGTTCCGATGAAATATGTTTAGCTTCTGAATCTGGGAAAGCAATAAGATTTAATGAGACTGATGTTAGACCAATGGGAAGATCTACGAGAGGTGTAAAGGGAATGAATATTCATAAAGAGGATAAAGTGATTTCTATTATGAAAGTAATTCCTGAGGCTAAACTTTTAACCATTAGTCAGAATGGTTATGGAAAACGAACAAATATTTCAGAATTTAGTGGGCAAAAAAGAGGCGGAAAAGGTGTTATTGCACTAAATACGTCACAAAGAAATGGAAAAATGATTGCAGCAGTTCAAGTAATTGATGGAGATGAGGTTATGTTAATTGGAAACCGCGGAACATTGATAAGAACACAGGTTGACCAAATAAGTGTTATTGGAAGAAATACCCAAGGAGTAAAAGTAGTATCAACTAGAGATGAAGAAAGTCTTGTTGATGCAGTAGGATTTAAAGAAACTCTTGATGAAGAGTAAGATTGCAAATTTCAGTGCTGGTCCAGCAGCAATTCCACAAGAAGTTTTNCAAGAAGTTAAAGATGAATTGCTAAATTATAAAAATATTGGTTCATCAATTATTGAAATCAGTCACAGAGATAAAACTTTCGTTGATATCGCAAACCAAGCAAAAACTGATGTTATAGATTTGCTNAATGTACCGAATGATTATGAGGTGATTTTTCTTCAAGGTGGNGCCACTTTGCAGTTCTCAATGATTCCTTTAAATTTTTCATATCTTGGTAAAGTGGCAAACTTCGCAGAAATTGGATCATGGTCATCAAAAGCTATTAAGGAAGCAAGTAACATTTGTAAGGTGAATGTATGCACCTCATCAAAAGATAATAATTTTACAAAGATAGAAAATTTCGATGAATGGAATATAGTTCAAGATACTTCAATTGTTCATTATTGTAAAAATGAGACCATACAAGGAGTAAGGGTAAATCATGACATAGAGACTAATTATCCACTCTTTGTTGATATGTCATCATGCCTTTTTTCAGAAACTATAGATATTAAAAAATACGATTTTATATATGCATGTGCACAAAAAAACTTTGGGCCATCTGGAATCACATTAATTATCTTAAAGAGAGAATTGCTAGAAAAATCAAATAAAGACCTTCCAAATATTCTTAAATATGATGCTCATGCAAAAGAAAATTCAATGTTAAATACCCCAAATACTTTTGGTTGGTACGTGGCTGGTAAAATATTTAGCTGGTACAAGAAAAATGGAGGTGTAAAAGAAATGGAAAAAAATAGTATTAAAAAAACAAATCATCTATACCAAATAATCGATAATTCTGATTTTTACATAAATCCTGTATTCCAAGAGCAGAGGTCAATTTGTAATGTTGTTTTCACACTTCAAAATNATGAACTGGAGAGCAAATTCTTATCAGGTGCTGAAGAAAATGGTTTGTTTTATCTCAAAGGTCACAGAAGTGTTGGTGGAATGAGAGCAAGTATATATAATCCTCTTGAGTTTGAGCATGTTGAGCGCTTAGGGCAGTATATGATTGATTTTGAAAAAAAATATGGATGAAACTGATTTAGCATTACTGAGAGAGGAAATAGATTCTATTGATATGGAAATTGTGAGCTTATTGGAATCTAGGTTGTTAATTTCGGCTGAGATAGGAAAATTCAAAAAAAATAATAGTAGAGATTTTTTTGATCAGGAAAGACATGAACAAATAATGGAAAAATTAGCATTACTTAAAACTAATTATCCTATTGAAGATTTAAAAGCTGTNTTTAGTATTATTTTAAAAACCTCCTTAAAACACCAAGAGAAATGAAAAATATCTTAATAATTGGCTCAGGGTTTATGGGCACCTCGATTGCTTTAGCTGTAGGGAATAGAAACACCTTTTGTGTTGAAGAACACTCGCCATTTAAAGATTTCTTAATAGAACGAGATATTTATAAGAATATATATAGTTCTCTTGATGAAGTAGGAGATAGAGAGTTTGATTTGATAATTATTTGTTCACGACAAAAATCAGTGCCTGATAAGATTAATGAGGTTTCAAAAAAATACCCAAGTTCAATAATTACAGAAATTTCAAGCTCAAAGAACTTTTTAAAAAAATATAATATGCCAGAAAATTTTATTTCTTCTCACCCAATTTGTGGAAGTCATAATACAGGTCCTCAATACTCCGATGGTGAACTTTTTAAAAATAAAGAAGTAATAGTCATATCAAATCCTAATAAATTTTTATCAGAAAAAATCGAATTATTTTGGAATTCAATTGGAGCAAAAGTCACATACATGGATATAGACGAACATAATAAAATATACGCATTTTTAAGCCATTTCCCTCATTATTTCAGCTTTATCTATAAAAAAATTCTTGAGGAAGAAAAAATTGATTACAAACGTTTATCTGGCGACAGTTTAAAAGAAATATTACGCTTATCAGAATCAGATAAAGATTTGTGGGATGAAATCTTTTCAGACAATAAAGAAAATCTGGATTTCTTGGTAGAAAAAGTAAATAAATATTTGAAGTGATTGAATTACCTGTAGATAAATCAATAGCACAGAGATGCGCAATCCTAGGTCTAGATTTTAATAAAGATACAATTGGCGAGGACATAAAGAGCACTTTGAAAGCTGCAAAGGAATTTTCGGAGAGTGACAAAAAAATAGTCTTAGATCTTGGAAATTCTGGTACGGGAATGAGATTGTTAACTGGATACATCGCAGGAACAGGCAAGGAATGTATTTTAAAGGGCGATGCCTCACTTTCATCAAGACCTATGGACAGAATAGCAGATCCACTAAATAGTATGGGAGCAAATATTAGATTGCGTGCAGATAGGTATGCACCAATTGATATTTCTAAGTCTTCTTTAAAGGATAATTTTGAATTCACTTTAAATATTCCAAGCGCACAAATTAAATCATGTATGTTGCTGGCAGCTTTAACTTCTCAATCAAAAATTGAAATTACAGAGATAATTCCTTCAAGAGACCATACAGAAAGAATTCTCGAAGAATGCGGAGCTGATATTANGAGGAAAGAAAATAAAATAATTTTTGATGGTAGAAAAAAAATTCAAAAGAAATTCATTGATATCCCAACAGATTTTTCATCAGCAGCGTATCTACTGGTAGCNAATCTGCTTACAAANAAATCAATAATCTTAGAAAATGTAGGCGTCAACCCTACCAGAATAGCGTTTTTGAGTACACTTGAAGAAATGGGAGCAACAGTCTCTTTAAAAAATAAATCATCAAAATCAAATGAACCTAGAGCTGATATTATGGTTAATTGTGAGCAAGAGCTTAAGGGTGTTGAAATTTATGGAGACAAAATACCAAATCTAATCGATGAGATTCCTCTTATTGGCACACTAGCTATGTTTGCAACAGGAAAAACAACGATAAGAGATGCTAAAGAACTAAGGCACAAGGAATCGGATAGAATAAGTCTATTGTTATCAAACATTAAAAAATTCAATCCAAACACAACCATCAATGAGTATGATGACGGATTTGATATAATTCCTGAGTTGAATGAAAGTAATAGTCCTGTTGAAATCGAAACTCAAGGAGATCACAGAATTGCAATGAGCTTTATGATAGCCTCACTTAAAGATAAGAAAAAAATATACATTGATGATAAAAGATGTGTAGAAACTTCTTTTCCAAATTTTTTTGAATTATTAAAAAAATGGTACCAATAGTAACAATAGATGGTCCATCAGGTTCTGGTAAAGGAGCACTTTCAAAAGCTTTAGCTATAAAAAAGAAATGGAATTATCTTGATAGTGGTCTCATATACAGATGTTTTGCTTACTTATTTTCTGAAGGTTTTAAGAATNTAGAAGAGGAAATTATTAATATCGAACATTCCTATGATGAAGATTCAGAGGAAATTTCTTTCAATGGAAATAAAATTACAAATATTATAAGAGGTCCTGATATAACTACTCTTTCATCTGAATTATCTCAAAAAAGTGATGTNAGGGAGCGTTTGTTACAAATACAAAAATCCTATCTAAAGGAACCAGGTCTTGTTGCTGAGGGTAGAGATATGTCTACTAGAGTTTTTCCAGACTCAAAAGTAAAAATTTTCCTCACTGCAGGTATTAATGAAAGAGTTAATAGAAGGGCAAACCAGTTGAGAAATGCAGGACAAAAGGTTAATATCTCAAAACTTAAAAGTGAGATTGAGGCAAGAGACTTTAAAGATAGCAACCGAGAAGTTTCACCTTTGAGAGAATCAAATGATTCCATTCTCATTGATAATACTTCCAAAAGCGTTGAGGAAACCTTAGAAGTTATAGAAGAATTAATAAATGAAAGATACTGAAAAAGTTTTAAAAGATTTAATTGATAAGAGTTTTAGCGAGTTCAATTTAGTTCAGGGTTCACTTGTGAAAGCAAGCGTTTTAGAAATTGGCAAAAAATGGGTAACACTTGATGTAGGTTTTAAATCTGATGGGCTTGTTCCACTNGAAGAATTTCAAGATCACAAAAATGGTATTGAAATAGAAGTAGGAGATGAAACAGAAGTCATCCTTGATGCACTTGATGATGGATTTGGAGAAATTAGGCTTTCACGTGAAAAGGCAAGAAAACAGGAAACCTGGGACAAGCTTGAGAAAGCTCATAGCGATGGTGAATATGTAGAGGCAAAGGTCACCAATAAAGTAAAAGGTGGTTTTACAGTCTTTGTTGATTTGGTAAAAGCCTTTTTACCAGGATCTCTTATAGATCCAAAAGGTGGTAAGGACTATCCAGATTTAACCGGACAAACCCTAGAATTTAAAGTAATGAAGTTTGATAAGAAAAGAACAAATATTGTCCTTTCAAGAAAAGCAGTTCTACAAGAGCAAAATTCTGAAGAAAGAGAAAGGCTTCTTAAGGTTATAAAAGAGGGAGAAAAAATTGAAGGAACAGTTAAGAATCTAACCGACTATGGAGCATTCGTAGATTTGGGTGGCATGGACGGTCTTTTACATGTTACTGATTTGTCGTGGAAGCGTGTCGCTCAACCAAAAGACATTTTNAAAGTAGGTGAGAAAATGGAATTTCTGGTCTTATCATTCGATAAAGAAAAAATGAGAGTTTCTCTTGGTTTAAAACAACTTACAGAAGACCCGTGGAAAGAACTTGAAACAAAATATCATGTAGGACAAGTCATCGAGGGAGAGGTAACACTGACCACTGATTATGGTTGTTTTGTAAAACTTGAAGAACACATTGAGGGGTTAGTGCATATTACAGACTTAGACTGGAAAAATAAGAATATTGATCCATCTTCTATATTAAATAAAGGCGATAAAATTGAAGTAAAAATTATGGAAATTGATATGGAAGAAAGGAAGATATCTTTGAGTAAAAAACATACTTCAGAAAATCCATGGAAAGCCTTTGAAGATAAACATAATAATGGTGATGTTTTAGAAGGATTAAAAATTAAGTCGGTTACAGATTTTGGAATATTCGTTGATCTTGAGGGGGGAATAGATGGCCTTATTCACCACTCTGAAATCGATACAGGNACTCAATCAATAGAAGAAGTCTATAAAGAGGGACAAGCTATAAATGTCTCTATTAGTGGGATGGACTCAGAGAGGGAGAGAATTTCATTAACTCTTCTTTCCTAGATTTCAAAGACTCTTTAAAATACAATTTTTCTTATGATATCTAAAAGGCTAATAATTGCTCTAGATACAGATGACTTAAATCTTGTTAAAAAACTAAGTGCTTTTTTTGATCCAAAATTATGTTTAATGAAAGTAGGTCTTCAGTTATATATTGCACACGGAAAAGAAGTTCTAGACTATTTGAGCGAGCAAGGTTTTGAAATTTTTTTGGATTTAAANCTACATGACATTCCAAATACAGTCGCTAAAGCGATTAAAGAAATTCAGAAATTTAATATAAAAATGACCACAATTCATTCTCAAGGTGGAGTTGAAATGATAAATGCAGCTCTTGACCAGTCAAATGATATAAAGATTCTTGCTGTAAGCCTTTTAACAAGTTTAGATAAGCAAGATGTTTCAAGACTATATGACAATGATTTTGAAAAACAATTCGAAATGCTTCTCAAAGTTATAACAGATACAAAAACGCATGGAATAGTATGTAGCTCTCATGAGCTTGTTAAAATTAGTGATAATAACCTTATTAAAGTTGTTCCTGGAATAAGAAATGTTGATGTTTCAGACGATCAAAAAAGAATAATGTCTTCTAAAGCAGCATATGCGAACGGTGCAGATTTCATAGTAGTAGGAAGACCAATAATCAATTCTGAAAATCCATCAGAGGAATATAAAAAATATCTATGAGCATCTTAAAAAATTCAAATAAATTTAAAAAAGGTAAATTTGAAAATATTGAAATTGAATTTAATCTTGAGGAGAATTCAACTTCTGATGATAATTCATTAGTTAAAAAATTTAATGAAATATATGATGGCTCACTTTGTAATTTTACTGAAAATAAAGCCGCATCACATTTTAATTATAAGAAGCGAACCGAAGAGGAGTTCCTAAAACATCATGCAGAATTATTAAATTTTGCTGAGGATATTCGGAAATCTGAGGCAAATGTTTATTTTTTTGGAATTGGTGGATCAAATATAGCACCAAAAATTTTTTATGATCTTTATAAAGACAAAGGTAATAATAAATTTCATTTTATTACTGGCAGTGACCCTGAAGAATTTGAAAGTATTAAAGTTTCAGACAGTGATATAGCAGTAATTGCTTCAAAATCTTTTTCAACATTAGAAACTTTAGACGCATACGATAAGGTTTGTGGAAAAAGAGTATTAAAAAATACGTTTGCAATTACATCTAATATNAGTGCAGCTACTAATTTCGGTATTCCTAAAAATAATATTTTGAAACTCAATAATGATACAGGTGGAAGATTTTCAGCATGGAGTCCAGTAAATATAGTATTACCAATTTTAATTGGGAAGGAGGGTTTCAATTCATTTTTAGATGGCGGTTTAAAAATGGATAAAATTTGTCTAGATAACGAGAATAATCCTGCTTTATTGTTGAGTATTAGTGATGTGCTCATTAGAAAATCTTCTAATTCCATTGTAGTTTTAAATTATGATTTTAAGTTAAGAAACTTTTTTGAATTTGCTCAGCAAATTGAGATGGAGTCTAATGGAAAATCTTTCAATATTAANAATGAGTTNGTAAAAAATAACACTTACTTATTATTTGGTGGATATGGACCAAAATGCCAGCATTCGTTTTTTCAAAGTCTTTTTCAAGGATCTGAATATATTAATACTTACTTCATAGCAGAAAAAACAGATAATCTAAACTATAAACAAATGAAAGCCCAAGTTCATTCACTAAGAAATCCAGAGATAGAAATTTCTAATAACGTAGAAAATCCACATTTATCGACAAGAAAACAGCCAGTAACAGTAGTTGAATTAGATGATTTAACACCTTACAGCATTGGACAACTGTTCGCTCTTTGGGAAAATAAATCGATTTTTAACAGTCTTCACTATAGTACAAATGCTTTTGATCAGTTTGGAGTTGAACTTGGNAAAAAAAANACTAAGAAGTTTTTATAGTGAATGGTTTNAATCAAAAAGCATCTGAATTCCCTGACTCCCCAGGCGTCTATAGATTTTTTAAAAATAAGAAGATTCTGTATATAGGTAAAGCAAAATCACTTAAAAAAAGGGTAAAAACTTACTTTGGAAAATCACTAAAAGAATTTAAAACACAAAAGCTTGTAAACCAGATTACTGGTATGGATTTTATTGAAACTAATAATGAGACAGAAGCATTATTGCTTGAACAAAATTTAATAAAAACTGAACAACCTCCTTTTAATATACTTTTGAGGGACGATAAAACATTTCCCTATATAGAACTCACTGAAAAACATGATTTTCCTGGAATTTTTTTTAAAAGAACAAGAAAATCTGAAAAAAATCTTTTTGGACCTTTTACTAGTGCTAGTGCTACAAGGCTTGCTATAGGCGAAATACAAAAAATATTCAATTTACGAACATGTAATGATGTATTTTTCTCTAATAGATCAAGGGCATGTCTTCAATATCAAATTGGAAAATGTTCAGGCCCTTGTGTTGGTTTGATAGAGAAACGAGATTACGAACAAGATGTTTTTGGTGCAAAAGAAGCACTTAAAGGAAATTTTTCAAAGATTATTTCAAAGTTAAGATCTGAAATGAACTTTAACTCACAAATAGAAAATTTCGAGAAAGCTGGAGAAATTAAAAGGAAAATTGAAGCGCTAAAAAGAGTTGAGGAAACCCAAATTATTTTTTCTGGCGGTGATCAAATAAAAGTGATAGGCATGGCCTGCGAAGGTGATGAGGTTTCGTTTGTTGTAATAGATGTGATAAAAAACTCCTTTTCAAATATTAAAAAATACTCATTTAAAAATAAACTCGAAAAAAATTCTAAAGAAATTACTGAGGAATTTATAAGTCGTTTAGTTCTTGCAAANCCACAAATAAAAGAGATTGTTTTTGCAGGAGAAGAAATTAATTCTCCGTTTTTTCCACACATAACCTTTACTAAGCCTTCTGGTGGTAAAAAAATTAAGTGGGCTGAAATGGCAAATAGAAATGCNCGNAATCTGCTAAGTTTGAGGTTGCAGAGAGGTCTNAAATACGAATCTTCAATGGAGTTTATAAAAAATAACTTAAATTTAGATACAAATAATATTGGTATGGTAGGTTTTGACGTAAGTGGAGGCGCTGGAGACATACAAACTGTATCATGCGTATTTTTCAATTCTTCAGGTCCTGATAAGTCGAAGTATAGATTTTTCAGAGTCCCAATAAAAAATTCTGAATCAGATCTCGAGGCATTGTTGTTCGGGATTAAGAGATACCTAAAAAATAATTTCGAAGTGAATTTAATTCTAATCGATGGTGGCAAAACACATTTAAATTACATCAAAAGAAATTTAAAAAATGTAAAAGCTAAATTTGTATCGGTTGGAAAAGGCGAGAAAAGAAAATATGGTATTGAGAATCTATTCTATGAGGATAAGAGAATTGAGTTTAGAACTAACAATTCAATTTCAAAGATTTTTCTTGATCTCAGAGATGAAGCTCATAGGTTTGCTCTCAAGAACTTTAGGTCAGTAAAAAGAAAAAATCTAACTAAACATTTTTTACAGGATATTGATGGAATAGGACCTAAAACAATCGATAAGATTTATAAAAATTATGTAACTCTTGAAAATTTAACAAAATATTCAGCTAAAGAGGTATCGGAAGAGTTAGGTCTCAACATAAAGATTGCAAAAAAAATACAAACTTCTTTAGAAGAAATCTATAATTAAGTATGAGTGCAAGATTTCATTTAGCGATAGCTGTAAGATCTATAGAAGAAGCAAGGTTATTTTACTGTGACTTTCTTGGATGTGAATCAGGAAATTTTGAAGATGGTAAATGGCTAGANATTAATTTTTGGGGAAATGAGCTAACTTTACATGAAGCTCAACATCAAGATGAAATAAAATCCACCCAGCGACATCATGTTGATATGGGAAAAGTATGTGTTCCTCATTTTGGAATTCATCTTTCTAGAGATGCTTTTGATGAAGTTAAAAAAAGAATTGATGCAAGCGATCAGCATAATTATCTTGATAAGCCTTATTTAAGATTTAAAGACGATGATAGAGAGCAAGAAACTTTTTTTATTAGAGACCCAAGTGGAAATGCTCTAGAGATTAAAACGATGAAAGTTCCTGAGTCGCTTTGGGAAATCAACTCTTGATAAAATTATTTAATCAGTTAATATCACATTTCCATGAAATTTGAATTAAATTGTTCCAATTGCTAATCAGCATGCATTCGATCTTTTATAATCTAAAACAATTTTGAGACCACAAAGAAGAAGAAAGCCACCACCAGCGCCTGTAAACCAGTTTATTAGGGCTAATAAATTAACAGTCATTTCAAGTTCAGGTGAAAAGTTGGGTACCTATAGCAAAGATGAGGCAATTAATCTTGCCAAAAACGAGGGATTAGATCTTTTACAGATTACATTTGATAAAGAGCCATGTGTTGCAAAGATAATTGATTATGGGAAGTATAAATTTGATCAAAAGAAGAAACAGTCAGCGGCCAAAAAAAATCAAAAGAGAATTGAGCAGAAAGAGATAAAAATGCGTCCTAATATCGATAAAGGAGATATAGATGTGAAACTTAAAAAAATCTTTGGTTTTCTAGAAAAAAGAGCTAATGTAAAAATATCTGTAGTATTCAGAGGAAGAGAGCTTGGAAATACTTCTTTTGGTAAGAGTTTACTTGACAGTATCATTAAAGAAACCGAAGATATTGCAACTGTCTTAGTAGAGCCGAAGTTTGAGAATAGAACATATAGTGCTTTACTGACATCAAAGAAAATGAAATGACAAAATTAAAGAATCATTCTAGTGCAAAAAAAAGGTTTAAAGCGACCGGCTCAGGTCTCAAAATGCGCTCGTCTGGAAGGAATCATATTTTGTCAAAACACTCAACTAAGAAAAAAAGACATGCTAGAGGAACATCTAATTTAGAAGGTGCAAATCTTAAAGTCATCAATAAATTATTGGAGGCATAATGCCAAGAACAACGAAAGGAAACTTAGCATCAAAAAAACATAAAGCTGTTTTGGCAAAAACTAAAGGGCATTATGGCGCAAGATCTAGACTCTTTAAAACAGCAAAGCAATCGCTAATTAAATCAATGCAATATGCCTACAGAGACAGAAAAAATAGAAAAAGAGATTTTAGAAGGCTTTGGATTACTCGAATCAATGCAGAAGTGAGGAACTTAGGATATTCATATTCAAAATTCATAGATGGACTGAATAAAAAGGGCATAGAACTTGACAGGAAGATGCTCTCAGAGTTAGCTATACAGGATAAAGCAACTTTTGAAAAAGTTGTAAAAACTGCTATAGATTAATGTCAGAGCCAAAAGATATTTTCATACCAACTTTAGATAGAGAATTAGGCTCTATCCACCCCATAAATCAAGTAAAGTTCGAACTTATAAAATTACTTACCTCATTTGGCTTTGAAGTTGCTGAAGGACCTGAAATAGAGAGTGAAAAAAACAACTTTGATATGCTTAATATACCTGCTACACATCCTGCTAGAGAAATGCATGATACCTTTTATGTAGGTGGTAAGAAAAATGTTTTAAGAACTCATACTTCTCCTGTACAAGTGAGATGTATGTTAAGAAACAAACCTCCAATATCATTCATATCGCCTGGCAAAGTATATAGAAAAGATGATGACTCTACACATTTACCAATGTTTCATCAAATTGAAGGTATTTATATCGACCAAGGTGTGAGTTTTGCACATTTAAAAGACCTGATTTATAAAATTTGCTCATCCTTATTTGGAGAAAAAATAAAAATACGATTTAGACCCTCTTACTTTCCATTTACAGAACCATCGGCTGAAGTGGATATACTTTTTGGAAAAAAATGGCTTGAGATTTTAGGTTGTGGGGTTGTAAATCCAAAAGTTCTTAGTAATTGTAAAATAGACCCAAAAAAATTCTCTGGTTTGGCATTTGGTTTGGGCATTGAAAGGATTGCTATGCTCAAATATGGTGTTAAAGATATCCGAGAATTTTATAAATCAAACTTAGATTTTTTAAGGCAATTTAAATGAAAATTATTGCTCAACAACTTTTGGAGTATTTTAAAAATAAACCGAAAGTATCAGAATTATCAGAAAGACTTTTCCAGCTTGGCCATGAACACGAACTCAATAAAGGTATTTTAGATTTTGAAATCACTCCAAATAGGGGAGATTGTCTCTCTTTGAAAGGTTTGGCGAGGGATTTAAACTATTTTTACAAGGCAGAAATTGAAAAGCCAATATTTACAAAAAAAATTCAGAAACTAAATTTGAATTTTAAAAATAAAACAAAAGATCTTTGTCCAAATATCTCCTTTTTAGAAGTTGAAATAGTAGGCAAAACAAAGCCTTATAAAAACTACTTAGAAAATTACTTTAAAAGTTTGAAAATTAATAAAAATAATTTTTTTACAGATATTTCAAACTACCTTGCATATGAAAGTGGACAGCCTACCCATTGTTTTGATGCAGAAAAAATGAATGGGATATTTGCTTTAGAAAAAAACAAAAAGAAATCTAAGTTTTTGACATTGCTGAATGAAGAAATTGAAATAGAAAAAAATGATTTAGTTTTTACTCTTGACGGCAAAGTAATAAGCCTTGCAGGAGTAATGGGAGGCGCAAGTACAGCTTGTGGCAAAAACACATATAAAGTTCTTATCGAATGCGCGTATTTTAAACCAGAAGAAATTTTAGGTCAGGCTAGAAAATATAACCTTAATTCTGAAGCAGCTTATAAATTTGAAAGNGGCGTTGATTTTCTTGGACAAGAAAATGTTTTGAGAAGNTTTATTAAAATTATTGATGATCATGCTGANATTAAATCACTTAAATTTATTTCGGAAAATAAAAAAAATAACACAAAAAGTGTGCCTTATGATTCAAAGAAGCTTAATGAGATTGTTGGTTGCGATATAAATGAAAAAGAACAAAAGGCCATTCTTAGTTCACTAGGATTTATTAATGGAAAAAAAGTTGCTGTTCCTGCTCATAGATCTGACATTGACCAAATTAATGATCTAGCTGAAGAAATCACTAGAGTAGTTGGGTACAACAATATACCTTCAAAAGCTTTAAAGCTTCCTGTGAAAGCAAAAAATTTAAATAGAAGTTTTGAATTAATTTGCAGGAATTATCTTGTAAATAATGGATTCTTTGAAGTAATAAATTTCCCTTTCAATGATAACAATGATGAATCAGCAATTGTTGTAGACAATCCATTAGATAAGCAAAGAGCAAAGATGCGCGTTTGCTTAACAAAATCTTTGAAAGACAATCTCGTTTATAATCAAAACAGACAAAAAGATTCGATAAAATTTTTTGAATTCTCTGATATTTACACAAAATTAGGAGTATCTAGGAAGCTAAGTCTTATTGTTTCGGGACGAATAAATAAAAACCATAAAGAATTCAACTCAATGTTGGATTATGGTTATCTTAAAGGACTTTTAAAAACAATTTTTAATGAAACAATGAATGTTGCACTAACATTTTCTTCATCCTCATCTGAGAATTATGATTTTCGAGAAACAATTATGTTTAAAGGAACAAATATAGGGAGGATAGGTAAACTATCAAAAAATTTCTTAAAATCAAAAGTTAAAACGCCAGTTTATTCTTTTGAAATTGATATTGATTCGCTTTCAGTACCGTCACAAAGATATATCGGCATTTCTGATTACCCAGCTTCATATAGAGATATGTCATATAGTTTAGAAAATTTAGATATTTTAAAAAACCTTGAGAAAAAAATTGAAAAAAATGTGAAATCTTTCAAATTACTTCAGGAAGCGTTTGTCTTCGATTATTTTGATAACAAAAAACTAAATATTCTTAAAGTGGGTTATAGATTTAAATTTCAATCATCAACTAAAAGCCCAACAGATAGAGAAATTGATGAAATAATGAAAAAAATAAATAAAGACACGCTTTCAATAAAAGGTATAAAAATTGAGGGTCTTTAATGTCATATATTTTTACATCTGAATCTGTTTCGGAGGGACATCCAGATAAAATTTGTGATCAAATTTCAGATGCAATTTTAGATGAGTGCATAAAACAAGATAAATACTCTAGAGTTGCTTGTGAAACCATGATTAAAAATAATCATGTCATAGTTGGGGGCGAAATTACTTCAAAAGCTGATATTAATTATGAAGAGGTTGCTAAATCAGTAATTAAAGATATTGGATATAACAACAAAGAAATGGGATTTAGCCATGAGTCAATTAATTTTAAAAGTCTAATTGGTAAACAAAGTGAAGATATTCATCAGGGAATATCAAAAGGTGATATTTTGGGCTCAGGTGATCAGGGATTAATGTTTGGCTATGCTTGTAAGGAAACAAAAGAATTAATGCCACTTCCAATTTCGTTAGCACATAAACTGATGCAAAAACATAAAACTATAAGGAATATAAATAATAAACTTTGGCCGGATGCTAAATCTCAAGTATCTGTACAATACTCTGATAATTATGAACCCGAGAGGATTTCTGCAATCGTATTTTCAGCACAACATTGTCCAAGCTTTGATCTTAACAACTTAAGAGAATTTATTTTGGAAGAAATAATTAGAAAAGTTATCCCTGACGAATTAATAGATGATGATACTAAATTCTTTATAAACCCTGCTGGAAAATTTAGCATCGGCGGTCCAGTTGGAGATTGCGGCATGACGGGAAGAAAAATTATTGTTGATAGTTATGGTGGAATGGCCAGACATGGAGGTGGAGCATTTTCTGGAAAAGACCCTTCAAAAGTGGATAGATCTGCAGCATATGCAATGCGACAAGTTGCAAAAACGTTAGTCAATGAAAATTTATGTGATTATTGCGAAGTTCAAGTTTCTTATGCAATTGGAGTTGAAAATCCAGTATCTATTTACACAAATACCTTTGAGAGTGAAAAAATTCCACTTGAAGAAATCAATAGAACTATAAACAAAAACTTTGATCTTACTCCTCAAGGAATCATTTCCGATTTAAGTCTTTTAAATCCAATATATCTTAGTACTGCAAAATATGGTCATTTTGGAAGAGAAGATCAAAATTTCAGTTGGGAAAAAACCAAAAACTTAAAATGAAAATATCTGTTGTAAGCGGTGGCTTTGATCCTGTTCATTCTGGCCATATTGAATATTTAAAAGCTGCAAAAAATATTGGTGATTATTTAATAGTGGCATTAAATTCAGATAATTGGCTTACATTAAAAAAAGGAAAGCCATTTATGCCATATCATGAAAGACTGAGTGTGCTGAGTTCCTTTAGTTTTGTTGATGAGGTAGTCTCCTTTGAAGATGATGACCTTGGAAGCTGCATTAATGCACTTGAACAAATAAAATTAAAATTCCCTAAAGATGAAATAATTTTTTGTAATGGTGGTGATAGAAATTCAGGCAATATTCCTGAAATGCAAGTTAAGGATATATCATTAAAGTTTGGTGTTGGTGGTGAAAGTAAAATCAATTCGAGTAGTAAAATTCTAAAGCAATGGAAAGGATTATCTGAAGAAAGGATTTGGGGTGAGTTCTATAATTTATATCAAGATAAAAAAATAAAATTAAAGGAACTCATTATTAAACCTGGGAAAGGAATGAGTCTCCAGAAACACTTTAAAAGAAGTGAAATTTGGTTTGTTTCAGAGGGTAAATGTTGTGTAAATTTTCACAAAAATGATCATTCCAAAATTGATGAAATACCACTTAATACATTTGATACTTTTAGTGTAAAAAAAGAAGAGTGGCATCAATTGTTTAATCCTTACAAAGAAGAATGTAGAATTATTGAAATTCAATTTGGTGAAGAAAACTCAGAGGAAGATATTGAAAGAATAAAGTATTATGACGGAAATGAATAAAGACTATAAAGTTAAAGATATTAATTTAGCGGAGTTTGGAAGACAAGAAATATTGCTTGCACAAGATGAAATGCCGGCTTTAATGCATCTCAGAAAACAGTATAAAGAAGAACAGCCCTTGCAGGGAGCTAAGATCTTAGGATGTATACATATGACAATTCAAACAGCTGTATTAATTGAAACATTAATTGATTTAGGAGCAGAAGTTAGGTGGTCATCTTGTAATATTTTTTCAACTCAAGATCATGCTGCTGCAGCTATTGCAGATAAGGGCATTCCAGTTTTTGCATGGAAGGGAGAAACAGAAGAAGAGTATGATTGGTGTATAGAGCAAACAATTCTTAAAAATGGTCAAGCGTGGGATGCAAATATGATTTTAGATGATGGTGGAGATTTAACAGCAAAGATTCATAAAGATTACCCAGAAATGCTTGAGAAGATTCATGGAATTTCTGAAGAAACCACTACAGGCGTTCATAGACTTAAGGATTTGTTAAAAAAAGGAAAATTAGCAGTGCCTGCAATAAATGTAAATGACTCAATTACTAAATCAAAAAACGATAATAAATATGGGTGCCGACATAGTTTAGATGATGCTATTAAAAGAGGTACTGATATGCTTCTATCCGGAAAGAAAGCGTTAGTAATAGGATATGGAGATGTTGGTAAAGGATCTGCTGATTCACTAAATCAACAAAAAATGATTGTGGATGTAGCTGAAACTGATCCTATTTGTGCAATGCAGGCATGCTTTGATGGATTCTCAATTGTGTCAGCATATAAGAATGGAGAAATTAGTAATAATGCTTCAGATATCAATAAGGATTTGCTAAAAAAATATGATTTAGTAGTCACCGCTACAGGTAATACTGGAGTTTTAAATGGCTTAATGCTTGATGCATTAAAATCCTCATGTGTTGTTTGCAACATTGGCCATTTTGATAATGAAATAGATGTTAAATACTTAAAAAAATATGAATGGTACGAAATTAAACCAGGTGTACACAAAGTTATCAGAGGAGAAGGGGATTACCTTATACTTTTAGCGGAAGGTAGATTAGCTAATTTAGCACTTGCAACTGGACATCCCAGTAGAGTAATGGATGGGTCCTTTTGTAACCAAGTGCTTGCACAGATTTTTCTATATAAAGATAAGTTTGCAGATTTATCAAAAGAAGAAAAATTGAAAAAAGTATCAGTTAAAGTTCTTCCAAAGTATTTAGATGAAGAAGTTGCTTCTTTGATGGTAAAAGGTTTTGGTGGAACTTTAACAAAATTAACGAAAGAACAAGCTGACTATATTGGGGTTGAACAACAAGGGCCTTTTAAAGAGGACTCTTATAATTACTAATTTGCTATAATCTCTAATCTGGCTGAGTGGCAGAGTGGTTATGCAGCGGACTGCAACTCCGTTAACATCGGTTCGATTCCGTTCTCAGCCTCCAGTAGGTCCAGGGTCTTTAAAATTCAACATATAGTCAACTGATTTTTCTATTTCTTCATAGGAACAGTCGCCACAACCGCCTTTAGCAGGCATTGCCTTATAACCATAAAATGCATTGTAGATTAATTGTTCTCGACCTCTATATGATAATCTTAAATCCCATTCAGCTTCGTCTTTTAACAAAGGCGATCCAGCAAACCCATTTGTATGACAGGCAGCACAATATCTTAAGTATATTTCTTTACCACTTCTGGATATTAGGTTAGTTATTTTATCCTCTAACAATTCTTTTTTAGACAATAGAGCAATCGCTGGAGAGTTTTCTAAAAACATTATGTATTTTCCAATGCTTTTCACATATTTTATGTCCCTTATCCTCTCTCCAATCCTAATTTTTACATCCTGCTGAAGTCCATTTTTATAATCACCTTTAAAAATGTGTAAGGTGAAATCATCTAAATCAAACCCCTCATGTGTATAGCCCATAGAGGAGACAATAATTCTTCTTTCATTGTCATTAAATAAAGTATTTTCTGGAGCAAAAATTACTTCGCTTATACCTATTGAAGGAACATAGAATTTTGCAGGCTCTTTAAAACCATAATCAATATGAGACTTGTTTAGTGGAGCCCTATCATAAAGACTTGAATTGATCTCAACCCTTCCTAAGCTGTTATGTTCACCATATGATGATACAGGCCAGCCAAAATTTTCAGGCTCTGATGTCCCCAAATCAATCAAATTAATTTCATCACCACCATATGGGCCATGTTCAGTGCTTATAATTGTATTTGAGACAACGTCTAATGCTAATCCTTGTGGATTTCTGTGACCTTTTGAGATTATTGAATAGTTTTTTGTATCAATATTAATTTTTATGATTTTACCAAAGTAAGAATCATCATCTTGAACTGCTTCATAATTTCCAAAATCTCCAACTGTTAAAACTAAAAATGTGTCATTTAATGAAATAATTCTGCCACCAGCATGATGCATATTATCATCGTAGATTGATGTTCTTGTTGTGCATTCATCTACTGAAAAAAAATCATTAAAGATAAGTTCTTTGTAATCTACTTTCGCCTTGAGTATTGAAATATTAAAGCAATCTTCTTCCAGTTGCTTGGTGTAAGATACGTAAACATTACCATCATTGACAAAAACATCTTTTATTCCTAAAAAAGATTGGGTATAAAACTCAGCATAGTCAATAAAACTCTCGATATTGGTTGGTATCGAGGTAATACTCAATTTATTTGTTTCTAATTGACTAATATTGAAATATCCAACCACTCCATCTGCGGAAACAATTAATACATTTTCATCAATAGTTTCAAGGTATGCTGAAGCCTTGCTAAAAAGTGATTTTCCATTACTAAGAAAATCTATTTTAAATTTTTTTACATTTACAAGTTCTTCAATATTTTCTTCGGATTGAAGGGGAGCAGATATATTGCTTACAGAAGAGCTCCTTAAAATTTGAGAAATATTTGTATATAAAGTTATATTTTCTTGCGCAGTAAGAAGTTTTTCCTTTTCTAAAACTTCTATTTTGCTTTCTAAAGCCGACTTTGCAAAAAGAGTTTCTTTCAAAAAGTCCTTTACACTCTCTGGAATGAGCCTAGAAATTTGATAAGTGAAACCTGATTCTTCTTTATTTCTAATTTCCTTGTCAGCTAGAAAAAATAACACTCCTAGAGAAATTAAAATTAAAATTGATATCAACAGAATTCTAAATTTTTGCATATTCTTCCAATCGCCCATATTTTAACAATAAAATTTCAAAAAGAGAGAAAAAGGGATTAAAATACACGATTCATGAATAAGATAGGCATTATAGGAAAAGGGTTTGTGGGGACAGCTGTAGCTCAGGGTTTCTCTCCACACTCTGGGTATGAGTCTGAGGTAAAAATCTTTGATAAGGACCCCACTCGAACAATAAACACTCTTGATGAAGTTGTAAATGATTCAAAATTTGTATTCATTTCAGTCCCAACCCCAAGTAATGAAGATGGTTCAATAAACCTTGATATGGTTCTTGATTGTATTTCGAGCATTGATAATCAGATTAATGAGAATTCAGCAAAAAATACAATATTTCTCTTAAGATCAACGATTGTTCCAGGAACATCAAGAATGATTCAAGATAAATTCCCAAAACTGAGATTTGTATTTAATCCTGAATTTTTGACTGAAAGAAGCGCATCATTTGATTTTATAACCCAAAGCAGATATGTCTTAGGAGGCTCTGAAAGTGATACAAAAGAAGTGGCTGAACTCTACCGAGACAGGTTTGGACAATCTGTCTCTGTTATAGAAACAAACTATGAGACTGCTGAGTTAATCAAATATGTATGCAATACTTTTTTTGCTACGAAGGTGTCTTTTTTAAATGAAATGAAAAAACTTTCAGATGAAGTTGATGCTGATTGGGATACAGTAGTTGAGGGTTTTGTGAGAGATGGAAGAGTAGGCCACTCTCATACAAATGTTCCAGGACATGACGGAAAATATGGCTTTGGTGGAAGCTGTTTTCCTAAAGATATTCAGGCATTGATACATTTTGGTGATATGAAGAATATAGACTTAAATGTTCTCAAAGGTGCATGGAAAACTAATTTAGAAGTTAGACCAGAAAGAGATTGGGAAAAACTTCTAGGTAGGGCAGTAGTAAAAGATTCTGAATAATTTGTCTATATCTTTTTTAGCCCAGGTGGTGAAATTGGTAGACACAAGGGACTTAAAATCCCTCGGAGGCGACTCCGTGCCGGTTCAAGTCCGGCCCTGGGCACCAATTAAAGACTTATGAAAATTTTAGTTGTTCTACCAAACTTTGAAGGCGGAGGAGCAGAGCGAATTCATGTGAATCTTGCAAATGAGTGGGCTAAATCTGGGCATGAAGTTATCTTTTGTGCTCTTGAAAAAAAAGGTCCTTTAATCGATTTAATAGACCAAAAAATTAAAGTTATAGATCTTGATTGTAAGAGAATCCTTTTTTCCCTTAACCCTTTAATAAAGACTATTAGAGCAATAAAACCACAAAAAATAGTCGCAGCAATGTGGCCAGTAACAACAGTCACAATTTTAGCGAAGTTACTTTCAGGCTCACAATCGAAGATTTTTCTTGTAGAGCATTGTGCATATGAGAAGATTTTTGCCAAATTATTAGGTCATTCTTTATTTTCTATAGGACTTTCTAAAACAATTTCATATATTTTTGCTAATAAACTGATTTCAGTCTCCAAAGGAGTGGAAAATTCCATAAAAAAAATTACTATCCTTCCAAATAACAAATTTAAGGTCATTTACAACGGCATTCCAATACCTAAAAACCTAAAAGATGATAAGAAAACTCTTTTTAATACCAATAAAAAGGTAATTCTTGCAGCTGGAACTTTAAAACAAAGAAAAGACTTTATAACTATCATTAAAGCTTTATCCATACTTAAGTTGAAGAACTATAAAGATCTTAAATTATTTATTCTGGGAGACGGACCAATGAGAGAAGAAATTAATGATGTAATTAAAAAACTCGATATGGAAAATGATGTTGAACTATTAGGTTTCAAAAAAGATGTTTACCCATACATGGCATCATCAGACTTATTCGTCCATTCATCGGAGGTTGAGGGATTTGCACTTGTTATAGCAGAAGCCTTATCTTGTGGTACAAATGTTGTTTCTACAGACACCCCACATGGCCCAAAAGAAATCTTAAATAATGGAGAATTTGGCAATCTTATTCCAATGGGCGATGAGGAACAAATGGCGAATGCAGTTATTGAAAAAATTCTGAACCCTATTGATAAAGAGGTATTAATGAAGAGAGCAAACGAATTCTCCATTGAAAAGTGTGCAAAATTATATTTGGAAGAATTTAAATAATTACTTACTATAATCAGTTATGGAAATGGATAACTTTCTAAGCAATACCCAGATTGGGAAAATATTAAGTAATTTACTGAATCTTATTAAAGAAAACTACAAATTTGTTTTATATTCAACAGCTGGTTTTTTATTTATTTCTCTTATTTATTCTTTTTCTCTTTCACCAAAATATCAAATCATTGCTGACGTAAAACTTAAAGATGAAAGTGGAAACGCCTCTTTGCCAAGTAGCAGTTCAGTTCTTAGTCTTATAACTGGTGGAGGAGCAGGTAATAATTTCTGGGATTTTTATAATATTGTTTTTTCAACTGAAGTTGCAGAGAAATTATGGGAGAAAGGATACGATCAGAAAATTTTTTCTTCAAACTTCGATACAAAATCTGAGACATTCAAAAGAAATCCAAAATTATGGGATGTTATTAAATCATGGATCATTGGATATGATTTAAACAATGAGATTAACTTTGTAGATTTAAGAAACCATATAAAATCAGAAGTAGATTTAGAGGATCTGACCGAGGAGCAAAATTTATTGCGATTCACAATTTCTACCGGAAATCCTGACTTATATGAGACCTTGTTAACAGATTTAATAAGAGTAACTGATGACAGCATCAAACAGAGAGAGCGAAGTAAAAATACAAACAAAATTGTTTTTTTATCAGATAAAATTGCAAGTGTTTCAGATGTTGAAATTAAGAATGCAATGATAGGTCTTCTTAAAGAACAACTCCTTAATGAGAGTCTTGTGGAGCAAGATAATTATTACTCTATAGAAGTACTTGAACAGCCAAGAAGATCGAAAAATCCAGACTTCATTAACTTGCAGTTCATTTATTTAGGCTTTACTTTTATAGGTTTTATGCTTTCAGTGCTTGTTCTGTACATTAGAAAGAGAATTCTAGTCTCTTAAATGTTCAATACAGGAAATTCAGAATTTATAAACGAATTTTCAAGCCTTTTTTTTATTTCGGAAATAGCAAATTATCTTTGTGTTGTGGGAATTTTAATTATTCTTACAAGGTTTAAATTAGTTGAAGAGAAATACTTCATTTTTTGGTGTTTATATTTTCTAACACCTTTCTTTGGCAATTATGTCTTATTTGATCCACTATATATGCCAGATCAATACATTTACACGAATACTGTAAATGAAATTAGAGCTGACGGACTTCCAGAGATTGGTTTAAGTAATTATGATGCTGTTAGAAATTCAGTTACAAATCTATCATCAATATTTTTTTCATTTGTTCCATTATTTTCAAATCTGACTATAACATCTGTAGCTTTTGCAAATCAGATATACACTCTTTTAATTTATATATATTTAAGAAATAAGATTAAATCATGGGAAATTTTGGCATTACTTCTTTTGCCAAGTTTTATCCTTTATAGCTCGGTTTCTTTAAGAGAGGTTCTTATAATATTTTTTACAGTAATTTCTCTTATATCACTAATTGAAAAGAAATATTTAGTTTCACTATTATGTATTTTTTTAATTTTTATTTTCAAAATTCAAAATAGTATTGCACTTCTAATAATGTTTTTCGGCGTTTTAGTTTTTCGAATAGATAAATCAATTACAGGTTTACTTGTTTTAATATCTTTAATACTTTTAGGAAGCTTTATCTTTTTTGATGAATACATACCATTTTTAAATCTTTACAGAAATGCGTTTGCTTTAGAGGCTGGAATAGATCGATTTATAGTCAATAGGGGCATTGTGGCAACAGAATATCTTGATTTTGTTTGGACAACCGCCAAAGCACTTGTTGGTTCACTAGTAAGGCCATTTCCATGGCAAACAGGAGGCTTAGGCATAATAATATTCTTTGAAAATATTTTTATTCTTTTTATAGTTTATAAATTATTTCAAGATATCTTTAAAGGGGATAAGAACAAGGTTTTAACCGGTATTTTTCTTCTTTTAGGCCTTTTGGTAACTCTGAGTTTTTATGCCTATACAATTTCCAATCTTGGAACATTAAGCAGATATAGATTCACAACAATCTATCCATTTCTTTTTGCCTTTCTTTACATTCAAAATCAACAATTTAGCCAAGAGAATGAAAAATCAAAATAAGATTATATTTGTTATAAATAATTATGAATTTTATTTAACTCATAGATTTAATCTTTTAAAACATCTAGCACAGGAAAATGATATTCATCTGATAACAAATACAAATGGATTTAAAATTGATTCAAAAAATATTCATCACTTAGATATAGGCAGAAAAAGTATGAATATTTTTAAGAATCTGAAGGCTTCTCTTGAACTTAACTCATTAGTAAAGAGAATTGATCCAACTCACATTTTTTTTATTTCGTTTAAGCCAATTGCTTTGGGGGTTATTCCTTCTTTGTTTAGCAAGGCAAAGAAATATTTAATTTTTTCTGGCTTGGGATATTCTTTTATCAATAATTCTTTTAAAGCAAGGATTGCAAGGATTGCAATAAATATTGCTCTAAGAATTTTTTCAATTCTTGACTCAAAGTTTATTTTTCAAAATCCTGATGATAAAAAATTGATTAATAAATCAGGTTTTATTCAAGAAAAAAATATTGAAATTATCTATGGAAACGGAATAGATCAAAACGATTTTAAGATGCGAAAAGATAATAATTTTAGAGATAAATTGAAGTTTATTTTCGTAGGTAGGCTTCTAAAAGATAAGGGCATAAATGAATTATGTGCTGCAATTCAATCAGTTGGAAATAAAGCAGAATTTACAATCATTTCACCTGATGATAAAGAGAATATAGCTTCTATCAAAGGAAATGCTTTTGAAAATTTAAAAAATATGGATTCTGTACAGCTAATAAATAAAGTAAGCCATGAAGAAATTAAAAATATTTACTCAAAATCAGATGTTTTTATTTTGCCCTCATATAGAGAAGGGCTGCCTAGGTCAGCTTTAGAGGCAATGTGTGCTGGACTGCCTTTGATCTTATCAGACGTACCTGGTTGCAGGGAATGTTTGATTAATGGAGTAAATGGATTTTTAATAGAATCGAAGTCTAGTGAATCTATTGAAAAAGCAATAAATAAATTCATTGAAAAACCTGAAATTATAAAAAAAATGGGAGAGGAATCAGTTAATTTAATAAGAAAAAAATTCAGTGACCAAAAAATTTTCAACAATTATGAGGGAATTCTGTAATGTGTGGAATTTATTTCTCTTATTCAGATAGAAGATTTCCTCAATCTGAGCAAGAAGTAAATCTTTCAATGCAAAAAATAAAACACAGAGGACCAGATGCTTCTGGAGTAAGTGTTTTCCCTCTTGAAGATGCATTTGTTGCTTTAGGACATAGAAGACTTTCAATCTTAGATTTAAATGAGAGATCTAATCAACCATTTCATTCAGAAAGATATGCATTAACTTATAATGGTGAGATCTACAATCATCTGGATCTCAGGAAAAATTTTTTAAAAGATTTTAGTTTTAAAACTACCTCTGATACTGAAACCCTTATCTGCATGATTGATAAATTTGGGTTAGATGAAACCCTTAAAAATCTTAACGGAATGTTTAGTTTTTCAATTTACGACAAATTGAATAATGAAATTCATTTAGCTAGAGATAGGGCTGGTGAAAAGCCGCTGTACATATGCTGTTTTGAAGGAGTATTTGCTGCCTCTTCAGATCTTATTACTTTTGAGGATATTAGTTCATTTCAAAAAATAATTTGTGAAAAAGCATTAATGGAATATTTAAATTTTGGGTATGTACCTGCACCTAAAACAATATTTAAAAATATTTTTAAAGTACCTCCTGCAACTTCAATCAGCATAAAACTGGACCAATTAAAATTAAAGAATTTTGATACTTTTAGAGATTTTTGTGAACAAGATTCAGTTTCTTTAAAAGAGTTTTGGACTTTACATGAAGCAAAAACGTTAGATGTAGGCATTAAATACTCAGATGTTAAACAAACCTTAAATCAAAAGCTCTCTAATGCGATAAAACTACAGCAATTGTCTGATGTGCCATTAGGATGTTTTCTATCCGGAGGCATAGATTCAACCCTAATTGCATCACTAATGTCAAAAGCTAACAAAGACACAAAAACATTTACTATAGGTTTCGAATTTAGTGAATATGACGAGTCTATTCATGCTGAAAAGATTGCTAAATATCTTAAAACTGATCACAAAACAGTAATTTGCTCTACAAAAGAGACGCAAGAAATAATCAAATCATTAAGTAAAGCCTATACTGAGCCTTTTGCTGATAGCTCACAAATTCCAACAATGATGATTTCAAAAATTGCTAGTCAGGATGTAAAAGTTGTACTTACAGGAGATTGTGGAGATGAACTTTTTGGTGGTTACAACAGATATATAATTGCTAGTAGGTATTTAAAAATCTTTTACTTGCTTCCTTATGCAATTAGAAAAGTGTTATTAAGTATACTGGGTAGCGGCGGTAAACAACTTTTTGAACTTGTTTTCTCAACCATTCTAAAAGGCTTTTTCTCAGGTAATCTTTCACAAAGAGCTGATAAAGCATTTGAAAAAATAAAACATATTGATTCTCAATATAACTATTACAGTTCAATGATAAGAGAATGGAAAAGTGATGATGAAATTTTAGTTAATAATCAACCTGACTGTCATTATGAAGACATTTTCAACGAATTTAGCACTAAAGGTTTCATTGAGAAAATGATGTACACCGATTTTAAAACATATATGGTTGACGATATTTTATGCAAAGTTGATAGAGCAGCAATGTTTCACAGTTTAGAAACAAGAGTACCTTTTTTAGATAAAGATGTAATTGAATATGCGTATTCAATTCCAGAAAAATTCAAAATAAAAGGTAGTAATTCTAAAATTATTTTAAAAGACCTAATTTCTAATTATCTTCCAAGAGAATTAATAGAGAGGCCTAAACAAGGATTTGGAGTGCCAATCTCAAAATGGATGCAAACAGATTTAAATAAATGGACTAAAGAAATGTTGTCAAAAGATATAAATGATACCCATGGTTTTTTTAATCAACAGGTTGTAGAAAAATTTCTAAGTGAGCATTTAGAGGGTAAGAAAAATCATGAACACAAGTTGTGGAGTTTAATTCAATTTAATTCTTGGTATGTTGAAAGATACAAATAAAAAAATACTTTATTTATCCTATGACGGTGTTTTAGAGCCTTTAGGGTCATCACAAGTTCTCAATTATGTTTTAGGACTTGCAAAAAGTTATAACTTTATTCTTTATTCATTTGAAAAACCATATGATCTTAAAGACACTAAAAGAGTATCAGCGGTTTCAAAAATAATAAAAAATTCAGGAATTAAATGGATAAAAAGTATTTACCATAAAAGTCCAACTACATTAGCAACTCTTTATGACTTGTTTATTTTATTAAGCAACCTAATTCTGATTCTATCTTTTAATAGAATTGGCATTATTCATTTAAGAGGTTACTTATTGGGTATTCCATTATTAATTTTAAAAAAATTCTTTAAATTCAAATTAATTTTCGATATGAGGGGCTTTTGGGCTGACGAAAAAGCTGATAGAGCTGGATGGAACAGATCGGGATATAAGTATATTTTCTTTAAAGCCATTGAAAAAAAACTTTTGAAAAGTGCAGATAAAATAATAACCTTAACAGATCATTCACGAGAATTTTTAGTAAAAGAGCATAAGGTAAGTCAAAAAGTCATCACAACAATCAGAACATGTGCTGATGAAAATGTATTTAAAAAAATAAAAAAAGATGAGGATCAAACTATAAGATTCGGTTATTTGGGAACTCTTGATACAGCATATAATTTTCAAAAAGTTTTAAATTTTTTCAATTTGTTTTCTCAAAAGCATAGAGATGCTTACCTAGACATATATTCTTCAACCCCTGAATCTAAGATAATGAGTATAGCTAGAGAAACTGGATTCAAAGATCTTGAAAAGATTTCAATTAAATTTATTAGAGATAAGAAAGAACTAGTTAGTCAAATTAATAACTTTAATGCATGTATATTTTATTTGAATGAAAACTTTTCAGTTAAAGCCTCTATGCCTACAAAAATAGGAGAGGTTCTTATGTGCGGAGTCCCAATTATATGCAATCGGTTTAACGATGATATTGAATACTTAACTAAGCAAGGCTGTGGAATTATTACAAATTTTGCTAAAGGCGATATAGAGAAAGTTTTTGAATTTGTAAATCCAAATAATAATAAAGAGAAATTAAATTTAAAGTGTATTGAAATTGGCAAAAAAGAATTTTCATTAAAGTCAGGATTAAAGTTATATACTTCAATTTATGAGGAACTTTCAAAATGAAAAAACCTTTTGTTAGCATCGTTGTAGCAAGTTATAACAGAAAGTACATTATCAATGAAAGCATTCAATCCATTCTTTCGCAAAATTATCCAGAGGATTCATTTGAGGTAATTGTTGTAGACAATAACTCTAATGACGGAACAGTATCTGAAATTAAAAAAATCTTTTCTAGGGAAATAGATAACAAAAAAATAAAACTTCTAGATTTAAAATTAAATTCTGGTTCATCAGGTTCATATATTGAAGCCTTAAAGGTTATTCGTGAGGATTGGAAATACATGCTAAAAATGGACGAAGATGTAGTACTTGATAAAGATTGTGTTGCTGAGCTAGTTAATGAAGCAGAAAAATCAGAAAAACACACTTTTGTTGGCGGAAAAGTATTTTATTTTCAAAATAAGGATACATTGCATGCTATTGGTGCCGACTTAAAACCTTACTATGCAATAGCAAAGGGTATTGGTGTTAATGAGACTAATCACGAAAAATTCTCTGAAGCTAGAACTCTTGATGCCCTAAATGGATGCATGGTATTAATTTCCAGAAAAATAGAAAAAGAAATTGGTTGGTTTGATAAAGATTACTTTCTCTATTACGACGATCATGATCTGATGTACCGTTCTATAAAAGCGAAAAATATTCATCGCTTTACTCCGAAAGCTATTGGTTATCACGATACTAAAACAGGCAGCAAAAATAAATATGCAAATAAACAATGGTTATATTACTCAACAAGAGGATCATTATTATTTCTTAAAAAGAACTTCAAATCATTCTCGGTTGGGTGGTTTTTATACTTGCTTGCTCACAATTTAAAGTTTACTGCAGGCTTATTTTTTTTATTCTTTCATTCTAATTATCACAATTTTCTAATAAATCTTCGCTATTTTTTCAAAGGATATCTTCATGGTATTCAAGGAAAAAAAGGATTTTATGATATTAATCAAAATGGTTTGAATGTAGTCGTATTTTCAGGAGGAAGAGGCTCGATAAACTTATGTGATGGACTTAGAGAGTTTTCAAAAGTAAATGACGTTAATTTAAATTTAACAAATATTATTAATGCTTATGATGATGGCCTTTCAACTGGCGCGATAAGAGCTTTTTTTGATTACAAAATTTTAGGACCTTCTGATTTAAGAAAAGTCCAAGAAACTCAATATGAATTTTATTATCCTGAAGGAGAGGGGCTCGATTTTTTTAAAAGCCGTACATCATGTGACTTTCTTGATTTTAAAAATGATATTTCTAAGCTTTTAGATAATCAAAATTATAAATCAAAGTTTTTCCCTTATTACCAAAAAATGAATTATCAGATGCAAGAGATAATTAGTGATTCGCTTTCACATTTTAAAAAAATTTCTGAAGAGCAAAATAAATCATTAGAAATCCAAGATTTTGCCTTGTCTAATATTATTTATGGTTCTCTAGAGCATAAATATGGGGATATAAAGAAAGTTGAACTTATGGTGAGAGATGCCTTCAATTTGCCAAATGAGGTTTTCCTTAATTCATCAGAAGCTGGTTATCTTTTTGGTCTTACAGAGGATGGAAAGCTTCTGAAAGACGAGTCAGAAATTGTAGGTTATGAGGGAAAAACACCAATTTTTGAAATTTTTTATAAAACATACCCACTATCAGAAGAAGAAGAGAAACAATTTGAATCTTTAACAGGGCTTATTAAGAAAAAACAATTTCTTGAAAATATATCATCACCATTCCCTGACCTTAGCCAAGATACTGCTTTAGCAGTTCGAAAAGCTGACATAATAATATATGGTCCTGGTACTCAATACAGCAGTTTATATCCAACTTATTGGACAAAAGGATTAACTGAAGAGATTTCAAAATCTTCAGCACAAAAGTTTTTTATAACAAATATTGATCATGACAATGAAACGCCAGAATTTACAGCTGCAGATCAAATTAAACAGGCAAGGTTTTATTTAAATCAAAAGGGAAAACTTAATTTTCAGGTACCTGAACTTTTTGATGTAATTATCTCAAATTCTCCATCAAAACAAGATTCTAGGTACATAAGGTTAAATATGAGTGAATTATATCAATTAGATCTTAAAGAAATACTCGCTGAAGATTTTGAATCTATTGATTCAGGCAAACATGATAATTTAAAAATTTCATCATTAATAATGGGCGCAAATAGCTCGAAATGGAGATCAGATTCTTGAGAAAAATTATAATTCCATGTGCTGGAAAATCATCAAGAATGAAATCATCAGTACCAAAGCAACTACTAAAAATTAATGGTAGAGCAGCGATAAATTATCTTTTAGAGGAAGTTAATAAGTATTTTGAAACAATAATAATACCAATACCTAAAGATAAATCTTCAAAAGAATTGTTCAACAAAAATATTGAGGATCATTTTTTATCTAAGATTAAATTCATTGAAAGTGAGTCTGGTTCAGGAGATGGACAAGCTGTTTTAGATGGGTTAAGTAGTTTTAAAGCAAATGGTAGTCTAATATTTGTGTGCTGGGGCGATACTTTTATTATCGATTCAACATCTGCATTTGAAAAGCATTTAAATATTTCTGAGGGTGCTGATATTTTTGTACCCTTAATATTTGATAAAAATCCTTATGTGAAATATGTGCTCAAAGAAAATTCTGACTTTGTTAAGGATATTCATCTCTCAATTGATAACAAAATAGAAATAAATTGGGACGAGGGGTTAGCAGATCAGAGTATTTTTATTGTGAAAGATTCCATAATTCAACAATTACAAGAGTATAAAAATGACTTAAATGGGAGTCCACTTAATTTCTTAAGATTTATGAATTCATTTTCAAAGAGCTTAAAAATTAAAGCATTAAAAATCCCAAAAAGAATTTCTAAATCTTACAACATTGAATCAGAGTTTCTTGATATAAAAAGTTTTATCTAAATTTTGAAATCAAGGAACCTATTATGTAACCAGGAGCTTTAACAATATCCAGTATTAGCCCAATAGTGCCAATAAATAACCACCTAAAGGGAAGAAGATAATTTAATTTAACTTTGTTGCTTACTGGTTTAAAAAGTCCTCTAACCAATACAGAGGAAACCAAAACTAAAACCACAAAAATTTTCGTGATATGTGGAATGTAAAAAACAGTATCCTCTACCCAGTCAGCTACTACTGCATTCCAATTAAAAACAGAAAGAAAGATAAAAAGAAAAACTGTGTATTTAAGAGTAATAAATGGAAGCCTATTTTCTACTTGTTTAGGAAAAAATCTTGATGCAATTAAAAAACTCAAAAAAATTACCAATAGTGATAAAAAGTATTTTTTTGTTACATCTGCAATATAGAGCGGATTCTCATCCCAGCCTTCAAGAAAAAAATTCCATCTTGGTATGACTAATGCGGATAAGATTATAAAAATTGATAAATATAGATCTTTCGCATCCTTTTGAACATTTACAATTGCAGTATAAAAACTATAAATAAAGTATTTTTTTGCAGCATCCAAGAATGAATTTGGAAATTCTCCATACTCTATTTCAATCTCATTACCTAAAGAAGTTTTCAAAAGAGTTTTTTGTCTCTCCCTCCACTCAATATCATATGATGATCTGACATTTTCAATGAAAAACATTTTTTTGCCGAATTTACTGCGCTTAAATATAGTTCCAGGAACTGTTTCATGTGACGCGTCACCATATGAAAGAATTCTTAGTATTTTTTGAAATCTATTTTTAGAGAAGAATTTTGTATTTCCAAAAATCAAATCTGAGTTATCTCTTTCCAATTGTTTTATGTATTTTTCTATCCATGTATCATTTGGAATTGTTTTGGTATCAAGCAAACCAATAAACTTTTGTGTTGCAAGAGACATTCCAATATTTGTACTTTTTCCTGCAAATGACCCATCAATTTTTTTGTAAATAAGATTAATTAGCTTTAATTTTTGCTTTTGTAAAAAGTTTTTTATTGAATTATCAGTACTTGAATCAACAATAATAATTTCTTTTGGCAATACAGTTTGTTTTTTTATTGCGTTAATGGTTTTTTGAAAAACTTCAATGTCATCATTTCTAGATGGAATTACTATACTTATCATGTAAAATCTACCTTTAATGCAGAGTAATAGTATAGCAATAATCCCTGCAAGGGGAGGTTCTAAAGGGCTTGAGAAAAAGAATTTAAGAGAATTCTTGGGTCATCCTTTAATTGCATGGCCAATCGAGGCAGCTAAAAGATCTAAGAAACTTTCGAAAATAGTTGTTTCTACAGACGATAAAGACATAAGGGAGGTTGCTTTAAAATATGGTGCAGAAGTTCCGTTTTTGCGTACTAGTGATGTTTCAGGTGATTTAACAACCACTGAGGAGACATTAAAGTATTCTTTATTGGAGTCAGAAAAAATATTTAAACAAAGCTTTGATATATGCGTTTTTTTAACATGTACTGATTTATTCAGAAGAGATGGATGGATAGATCATGCTATAGATGCACTTGAAGAAAATAATGAATTAGAGAGTGTATTCGTCGCTAATGAAACTCACAAAAACTTTTGGGAGGTAATTGATAATAATCCAATACGTCTAAAAGAATGGATGAGTGTTTATGAGAGTAGACAAGTTAGAAGAAAATCATACAGGGAAGATACTGGGTTAGCTTGTGCATCTCGTTCAAACCTTTGGAGGAATGGGCGTAGAATTGGTGACAATGTTAAGCTGATAACAGATAATAGAAGCTTTTCAGCGTTAGACATACATAATGATTTTGATTTATTTTTAGCTAATAAGGCAGCCGAATGGATCAAAGAGAATGATTTTGACAATTTACCTCCGGTACCAGAGAAAATATGATGAAAAAAGCTTCCATAATAATTAGAACAAAGAATGAAGAAAAATGGATTTCTATTTGTTTAAATGCAATTTTCAAACAGGATTACAAAAATTTTGAGGTAATTATTGTAGATAACTGTTCCACAGACAAGACTGTTGAAAAAGCAAAAGAATGGAATGTAAAAGTAGTTACCCTCAAAGAATTTAAACCAGGAAACGCAATAAATTATGGAATTGAAAACTCTTCAGGAGATTATCTGATATGTTTGTCTGCTCACTGCATTCCCAAAGAGAAAGATTGGCTTAAAAATTTAGTAAGTGATTTAGAAGATGAAAAAATTGCGGGTGTTTATGGAAAGCAAGTACCCACAAGTTCATCACATTATCTCGATAAAAGGGATTTATTTTTGACATTTGGAAATGATAAGAGAGTTCAGGAAAAGGATTCTTTTTTTCACAACGCCAACTCAGCATTTACAAGAAAAACCTGGGAGAAATTTCGTTTCGATGATGAAGTGACTAATATTGAGGACAGAATTTGGGGAAAAGAAGTTATAAAGAATAAACTCAAGATTGTATATGAGCCGGATGCAGTAGTTTTTCATCATCATGGCATACATCAGGAAGCAGATAAAAAAAGAGCTAAAAAAATTGTTCAAATAATGGAAGCAGACGAATTTAAGAGTGAAAATCTTTGTGAATATAAAGGAAAAACAAAAGACATACTTATTATTTTTGATAGAGAAAAATATGACAACTTTCGTCTTGGTCTTTTGCGAAAAGTTATAAGTGATGCAAAAAAAAGTTCGGTTTTTGAAGACATAGTATTTTGTGGAATTGATAAAAAGGCTTTGAAGCAAGCAGAAGAATCTGGACTCAATATTTTTGATAGAAGCACAAAAGACTATGACACCTCCTTAAATGATGTATTAAAAGATTGTCTTTTAGATTTTGAAAATCAAAAATATATACCTAATTCTATTACTCTTTCTTCTGTTAACTACCCTTTTAGAGATCAGAGTAGTTTTAAAAATTTGGTAGATAGTTTTTACGAATCAGCATTTCTACCAACACTTTATAGCCATGAAGAAAAAAGAATATGTTTTACAAGAGGAGAGGAAAGTGAAATAGCAATAAATAATCAGCTATTGCCAAGAGAATTGGAGGAATCATCAGTGATGATTTGTCCATTTGGTTTTGGGTGCACACTTAATGCATCAGATTTAAGGAATGGGAACTTTTTACAAAAAAGGGTAAATCTTATCCCCCAACTTAATCAAGCTGATATGATTGAAATAAGCACTGAAGAAGAAATGAGTAAATTTGAGGTGAAATTTGAGTAAATTAAAACTAGCTTTCATAGGTTTAGGGCGAGCAGCTCAACATTATGCTGAAGTCATTAAAGAAAATTTATCTGATGAATATATTTTTTCTGTAGGCGTAGACCAGTATGCAGAATCAAGGAGCAAATGGGAAAAAGAGAATTCAGGTAAGACCTTTGCTTCAATAGATGAGGTAAGCAAAGATGATGTTGATATTGCCATAATTACTACTCCATCAGGCAGTCATGCTGAAAACTCAAAGGTACTTTTACAAAATGGAGTTAATGTTCTGTGTGAAAAACCTATAGGTCTTAACGTAGAGGATGTTGTTGCAAATATGGCACTTGCTAAAGAAAAAAATGTTCTTTACGGAGGTGTATTTCAAAACAGACTGAATAAACCTATTAAATATATTGAAAATCTCTTTTCACAAAATGATTTTGGAAAAATCATTTCAGCAAGTGTTAAATTGCAGTGGTGTAGGTTTCAAGATTATTACAATGATGAATGGCACGGGAGATGGAAAACAGATGGTGGAGTAATTAGCCAACAAGCAATACACCATATTGATGCTCTATTTTATTTATTTGGCCCTCCGCAATTTTTATCTGGTTTCTCTGGAAATATCAATAATAAACTTGAGGCTGAGGATACTTTTGTTGCGTCTGGAACACTTTTAAAGGGTGGATTTTTTACAATTGAAGCAACGACCGCTGTGAGACCTGAAGATTTTTCAGCATCATTAGAAGTGGTGACTGATAAATATCAAATTTCAGTTGGAGGTATCGCTTTAAATGAGCTTACAAGAGTTAAGCTTGATGGAGTGGAGCTATCAAATGAACTTAAAGAGAACTCAGAAACTGTAAAAAATGGTTATGGTAACGGTCATTATCATATGCTTAAAGAAATTAGTAAAAATTTTAATGATTCAGGAAAAATTATTTTTCCTACAAGTGCAGAATCCAGTTTAGATTCAATAAAATATATTCATGCTTTATATTCATCTGTGGAGAATAATTCAATAATTTCATTTTCTGATGATGTGAGATCAGCTAAACTAGGGCAAGATGTATAACAAGTTTCCCGGAAAAGATATAACTGAAGAGGATATAAAGTCCAAAATACCTTTAGTAGCTAATTTTTCAAAAGAACCTTTCGAAATAGCAGGTGTTGTTTTTAATGGTAAAAAGATTCCTGTTATGGCAGGTCCAAACATGGTTGAGTCAGAAGAACTCATCATAGAAACTGCGAAGTCAGTAAAAGCTTCAGGTGCTAGTTTTCTAAGAGGTGGAGCTTTCAAACCTTTAAGTTTTCCTTATAGAAATGAGAAATATACAGAAACGGGCTTAGATGGTCTAAAGTGGTTAAAATCAGCCAGAGAGGAGGCTGAAATACCTGTCATAACTGAAGTTATGGAAGAAAAACATTTAGATGCAGTATGCGATGCTACGGATATCCTTCAGATTGGATCTAGAAACATGCAAAATTATCCTCTAATTGTAGAATCAGCAAAGACAGGTTTCCCTATAATGCTTAAACGACATTATGGTGCCTCATTAAGAGATTGGTTGGGAGCAGCTGAGTACGCTCTTAAGGAGGGCTGTACAAAATTAATTTTATGTGAGAGAGGAATGTCAATTCCACATACTCACAGAGCAACTTCTAGATTTTCATTGGATTTACAAGTTGTTCCAGCAACACAAGAAATAACAAATATTCCAGTTGCTACAGACCCATCCCATGCAACCTTCTGGCGTGATTGGGTTGAACCAATGACACTTGCATCAATTGCATCTGGAGCTGATTCAATAATGTTAGAGGTTCATCCAGATCCAGANAATTCTGCTGTTGATCCTTTGCAACCAATCAACTTTGAAACGTTTAATTCTCTCATGAAAAAAATGGATAACGTTGCAAAAGCAGTTTCTAAAGAAGTAATTTGACGATGAAGAGGGCGGTAATAATAGGGAAAGATGTTTCAAAGGGTGCTCGTTCTCCTATTTTATGGAATGCTGCTTTTAATGCGCTCGATATTGATGCAGAAATGACTACTGTAGATATAGAGCATGAAAGTGATGCAATAGAATTCTTAGATTCAGAAACAACAAAACCTGATTTTATTGGTGGAGCCGTAGCAGCACCACTTAAAGAAGTTGTTGCTAATTATTTTGCAGATGATAATGGTAGTTTTATTGAGCCAAAAAATTGTTTCTTTAATTCTGAAGGCAAGTTTACAGCAGCTAATACTGATACCTTAGCTTTACTCGAATCAATTAGTTCTGTAAAAAAAGATTTAGATATTCAAAGGGTATGCATTCTTGGAACTGGAGGAGTTTCAAAATCATTGTGCTATCAACTTTCTAATCAAAATAAAAATTTTGATGTAGATGTTTATGGAAGAAATCAGGAAATTTCTGGTTTATTTACCGATTTTGGAATGAATTTTAAAGATTATGGTTCGCTTAATCTTGATATAGGAAGCTATGATGTTCTTATAAATTGCACCTCTATAGGTAAAGATGGAAATAATGAAGATTCTATTCTTTCAACTAGTCAATTAAGTTTAATTAACAAAGAAGCTCTGTTATTCGATGTTAATTATATAAACAGTCCTTCAAAACTATTAAGAGATGCAAGCTCTCTTTCTCTTAATTGTATTGATGGCTCACGAATGAATCTTATGCAGGCAGTCATAGGCTTTTGTTTAGCTAATGATCTGGTAGGCAAAGAGGATGTTGTTCATCAACACATGCTTGAAGCAATTAAAGAGATTTAACTTTAAAATCTGTTTTCCAGATATTATCTAAAATAGGAACAGAAAAGGAAAAATATATGATGTTCCTTTTATCTCCTTTAAATTTCTTAACACTATGATAAGCATCATTTGAGTTTATGAATAAAACAGTTCTTCCCGCCTTAGGTTTAACACTCATTAAAAGTTTGGAATTGTTAATATCCTCCTTATCTGGATATCTTTTTTGATTTTCAAGGTTTGAAAGACCTTCGGAGCTCCAAAACTCTGTTTCCCCGTCACTATCATTTTTTGTTGTATTTAAATAAATAATTCCGGCCATGAGTTTAAATCTGCTATCAGTATGCATTCCAACTTCATAACCCATTGCAGATTGTGCAACATCAATAGTAGGAGCCACGTTTCCAAAAATAGATAAACTTAATCTCTCAAATAAGTCTCCAAAAAAGGGAATTCGAAACAAAACAAAGCGAAGCTTATTAAGTGCCCATAAGATAGAGAATTTTTTAGCAAACCTAAGAGAGTCAAAGGAATTTTGATTAAATTTTGGAATTTTTATTTTTAATCCTTTTTTATTGAATGCTTCAGTCGAATTTTCAATACATTTTTTAAAGAATTCCTCAGACTTAATATATTCACAAATTTTGTTGATAGATTTTGACGATTTGACAATTTCCTCATATCTAGATCCTCTTGAAGATAGATTTTTTCGTGTTTCTCCAAAACTAAGAAAATCGACCTCAGATGATTTTTTTATAAACTCTTCAAAATCATTATTAGCTTCTCTTATAAATTCTTCATTAAAAAAGTCTTCTAAAACTACTACACTTGGTGTGCCTTGTTTTTGTACGGGAAATTGAATATTTTTTTTACTATCTTTACCTAACATTTCGATTTAATTGCTTTTCTTAAATTCTTTATATTGATTTTTAAACTTGTCGTATTCAGATTTACTAAACCTATTAAATAAATCAATAAAAGAAATTTTTATTTTTTTGTTAAGATCAAAAACTATCCCTGATTTTTCTGTAAATACCTCAATTTCATTATTTAAAGCTAATTTATTAACAAAATCCTCACTTCCATTTGGACAATTTACAACAGTAATATTCTCATTAAGTAATTCTAGTATTCTCTCATCTTCTCTGGGGTGGGGGATGTATAGATCAGGACACAGTTTATTTATTTTCAAAGCTGCTTCATTTATTTTCTTCTCTATGATTTTTGGTTTATTCAAAAGATCTTCTCTATGACTAAAAACCCAATTGCTACTTACTCCAAAGAATATCTTTGTAATCTTTTTTGTAATTTTCTTCTTCTTAAGAAACGTAGTCGATTTAATAGGATGATTAAAAATTTTTGGATCAAAAAACGAATAGTGTTTATCACTTTTCTCTAGGAGCTTTCCAAAAGGTAATGGAAAGCCACAAATTTTATTCAAAAAATAAAACTTTTTTTGATTTTCAAAAGAAAAATTCTTGGAATAATATTTATCATTTTCATTTATATTTCTTTGACCCTCATCAAAGGTAATAAATTTATCGAAATCTAAAAATTTATACAGTAGCTGGAATTTAAAATCATCAACATTGCAGCCAACTAGAAAATCATATTTCTTCTTTTTGGAAAGAGTATTTAATGAAAAATTTTCTGGATAAACTATTTCAATTTCACAATTTTTCTTTTCGCCTTTAAATAAATCATCTGCTATTAGATCAATCTTCCACTTATAGTATTTTTTTTGAATGTAACAGAAGGCTCTCATTATTTTTTACTTTTACTTATGTCTTCATAGTTATATTTTTCACTAATTCTTCCATTACTAATTTCATAAATTTCATCACAGTGCTGTAGTGTTGTAAGCCTATGGGCTATTACTACCATAGTAACTTTACCTTTTAGCTTTCTTATTTCATCAATTATTTCTTTTTCCGTATTATTATCCAAAGCACTAGTTGCCTCATCCATAATAAGAACTTCTCTTTTGTTATAGAGTGCTCGAGCTATAGCAATTCTTTGTTTTTGACCTCCAGAAAGCTTTACTCCTCTTTCTCCAATATTTGTATTAATTCCCTCAGGGAGATTATTGATAACCTCTTTAAGTCTTGATCTCAACACTACATCTTCTAATAAAACATCATCAACAACTTCATCCCTCCCAGTTAAAGTTATATTGTTTTTTACTGAGTCGTTAATTATGAAAATATCTTGTGGAATATATGCCACTAAATTTCTAAATTCTTTATTATTTTTTACAATTTTGTTATTTAAATGAATCTCGCCTTTACTTGGCTCTAGTAGACCTAACATCACGTCGACAAGAGTTGTTTTTCCTGATCCAGATTGTCCAAAAAGACCTATCGATTTATTTTTATCAACCTGTAATGAAATACCATTTAATTGATGTTCTTTATCATTTTTATATGAGAAAAATACATTTTTCAACAGCATGGAGGTGAAGCCATCTTTTAAGATATTTGCTTTATAATCATCTTCTTCAAGGTCTTGTTTTGTTGTCATGTCCTCAAAAAGAAGGGTAGTGGGATAGTAGCCTATTCTAAGAACATTTACAGAAGCAAGCATTTGATTAAGGGTAGGCATTAACCTAATTGCAGCAAAGAGAAATACTCCAAGTGTGGGTATTAAGCTCTGAAAATCGTTTTGTAATGGAGTAAAGAACACAACTGCCAAAGTAAAAGCAATTACAAATATCAACTCAATAATGTGTTTTGGCTGTGTTCTTATTAGATCAGCATAAATATTATTTTTTGCATAAATGTCTACATTTTCCTTAAGAATATCTTCAAAAAAGTTTTGTTTTCCAAGAATCTTAATTTCTTTAAGACCTTGGATTGATTCATTTACTGTTTTTGTGACTTGTACACTAGAGTCAGTAATAGCTCTACTTTGGCTATCTAAAAGTTTTTTGAAAAAAATGTCATATATTAAAAGAAGAACTATCATCATTCCGCCGACATAAATTAAAAGTGGGCCTTCAACAATAGCTAAAACAATTACTATCGAAAGAAAAATAAGACCATCTGAAAGAAGCCTTAAAAATCCTTGTAAAACTTTAATGAATTGCATACTCATTGTTTGAATCATCTGAATGTATCTAGCACTATTTCCTTCTATATACTTTCTGTAATGCATATTAAGGTATTTATGTAGTAGAGATGTCTTAATCTTTGCTTGTCTATTGTAGGTTATTCTTAAAATGGCCCAGTTTACCAAGATTGAAGCAAGAGCTTTAATAATGAATAGTGAAACAAGTGTAATGCCTAAGAATGTAATAATTTCCGATTTCGAAGTAAGGTTTATGCTCTCAAAAAACCATCCATAACTAGATTGAAAATCCTGAAAATTCACAAGTATTTGTATAAATGGAAATAAAATCGCTAGGCTTAACGCATCAAAAAATGAAGTAAGTAAAAACAGTACAAGCAGTAATGGAAGTCTTTTTTTATCTTCATAAAGTAATGAGTAAATACGTATTAAATATTCTTTCATTTGAATAATTCTAATTTAATTAATCTTCTTAGTACTTTAGTAAAAAAGTTTGATTTAGAGCTATAAAGTTTTGAATCTATTATTCTATTAGACTCAGGCAATACCAATTGTTTAATATCTGAGAAATTTTCATAGAAATATATGTTTTTATTTTGATTTTTCCACTCTGTTCCAGCCTTTTCTCCTCGCCAAGAAATTTTTTGATAAATGCTGCTGGGACTTGGTAACAATGCCTTACTAATTACGAAATTTTGCATAATTTTGTACTGAAAAGACTCCTTTGAATAATAAAGTACCTCAGAATTCATATTTAATTCATCAAGGTATTTACTATTTGCTAGACAAGATATTGGATTAATATGTGGGGAAAAATCAAAAATATTTTTTGAACATGCTTCAAAAAAATTAAGAATATTTTTATAACTGCCACCAAAATAAAAGTCCGCAATTTGATACATATAATTTTCAAAAAATATTCCAGGAACTACGATCTTTTTTGGGTTTTCTAATATAAATTCCTTTAATTTTTGTATATTAATTTCTTGATCAGTCCTTACTCTTATAACAAAATCAATATTCTCTAATTTCACCAACCCCAACTTACATCCTGTGTACTGATTTAAATTATTGTTTACATTCATAATAGAGCTCATCTCTTTGCTCCAAGAAGATGGCACTTTTAATTTTGGCAGTTCTGGAACATCACTTTTGGAAAATTGATAGATTTCAACATTATTTTTAGACTTTATATATTCTGATAATTTTTTTGAGATCTTTTCATCTTTCCAAGTAGAAATAATTATTTTCTCGAACAAATTTCCATAGTTTTCAATATTAGAAATTATTGTTTCATCACATTGGTGTTTAATGATTTCATTTTCGCTCGTTTCTGCCTTTTTTTTGTACGAACTTACACCTCTACCTATTGATAATAGAGGGCCTTGGATAATTAGACCAAATTTCACGATAGTCGAATATTATATGTTAAGTTCTAATTAAATTGTATTAATCAGAAAGTTCAATATAATTACCAAATTCTATGAAAAACCAAGATATATTAGTTATTTTCGACCTTGATGGCGTTCTAATGGAGTCTAAAATGCTTCATTTCGAAGCACTTAATAAATCATTAGCTAAATTTAATATATCTATCACTTACGAGGAGCATCTTGAAAAATATGATGGACTACCAACTAAAAGAAAGCTTGAGATTCTTAATGAAGAAAAAGGTTTAGATAAAAAGTTTTTTAAAGAAATATGGGAAGAGAAGCAAACAAGAACTATTGAAGTACTTGATGAGATTGATATTAGAATTGAGGGTATTACAGAGCTCGTTAAAGAAGTTTCGAAGGATTATATGGTAATGGTCGCAAGTAATAGTATTCGATCAACAGTAGAAAAAATGCTCCAGAAAATTGATGTAATAAATGATGTTGACTATTTTGTGAGTAATGATGATGTAAAATTTCCTAAACCTTATCCTGAGATGTATTGGCAGTGCATGCTAAAAGCAGGAGTTACACCCAAACAAACAGTAATAATAGAGGATTCCTTTGTTGGAAGAAAAGGAGCGCTAGATTCTGGAGCTAATCTATTTGCCGTTAAAAATCCTAGAGATCTCGTCGAGAAGAATCTACCAAATTATCTTAAAAAGTTTGATAATAGCAGCATGAACCAAATTTGGACTGATCCTAATATAAATGTTCTTATTCCATGCGCTGGAGCAGGCTCAAGGTTTGCACAAGCAGGATATACGTTTCCTAAACCGTTAATAGAAGTTTTTGGCAAACCAATGATACAGGTTGTTGTTGAGTCGTTAGCTATAGAGGGTAGATTCATATTCATTATTCAGAAAGAACATAATGAAAAATATAATATGAAATCATTTTTGAAAGCCATAAGACCTAATTGTGAGGTAATTGAAATAAGCGGAGTTACTGAGGGTGCAGCTTGCACAACACTATTAGCTAAAGAATTTATAAACAATGACAATCCATTAGTTATAGCTAACTCTGATCAATACATTAAATGGAATGCTTCAAACACCATGTATAACATGTCTGAAAGCAAAGTAGACGGAGGAATCTTAACCTTTAAGGCAACTCATCCAAAATGGTCTTATGCAAAATCAGGTGACGATGGATTTGTAACTGAAGTTGCAGAAAAGCAAGTGATTTCTGAAGATGCAACTGTTGGGGTCTATTATTGGAGCAAAGGATCTGATTATGTGAAATATGCTGAAGATATGATACAAAAAGACATACGTGTAAACAACGAATTCTATGTTTGCCCTGTCTTTAATCAAGCTATTGAAGATAAGAAAAAGATAAAAGTTTATGATGTTGAAGAAATGTGGGGCTTAGGTACACCTGAAGATTTAGATTTTTATCATAATCACTTTAAAAATTGAAATTCATAGCTCATCGGGGTCTATTTCAAGGACCTGACAAAGATAAAGAAAATAATCCTGATCAAATCTGTGAGGCTTTAGGAAAAGGTTTCGATGTTGAAATTGATCTAAGATGTGATGAGAGTAATAACCTTTTCTTGGGACACGATTATAATCAATATCCAATATCAAAAGACTTTTTACTTGATAGCATTGATAGGTTTTGGATTCATTGCAAAGATTTAGAGGCGCTAAACCATATCAACTTATTTCAAGATGCAAATTATTTCTGGCATCAAGAAGATGACTACACCCTAACTTCTAAGAATTTTGTATGGGTTTATCCTGGAAAAAAACTTCTGAAAAACTCGATTTTGGTGATGCCTGAATGGGATATGGAAGTTTCAAAAATAAAATTAGATAAAGAAATTTTTGGTGTTTGTAGTGATTATGTTTTGGAATTAAGAGAATCTAATTCTTAGAATCCTCTATTTCGTGAATTATTTCTAATACTCCTTGGCCAATATCTATAAATTTTTTAGGAACAAGTTTCTTTGATTCTTTAGGTTGAAAGCTATATGGGCTAATTTTGTAATGAGAAACAACATTTGATTCTTTTGATAAATTAATCTTTTCTTCAAGNTGCAGTACCTCAAAGATTAATTTAAATAAATCCAAGGTGCTTATAACTTGATGGCCTGTAATATTCACAGCAATATTTTTTTCATCGCTCTCTAAAAGACTTGCCGTCATAATTGCAGCATCTTTAACATGAATGTACTCTCTCTTTTCCTCACCATTTCCTGAAAAATCTATTTGTTTATTTTTTATAATTTCTGATATGTATTTTTTTAAACCGTTCCATTCTTGCGCTCTAGGACCATATAAAGAGCCATACCTAACATGAATATAGTCGAGGTTAAACTCATTTTGATANTCCTCAATCAGTAATTCACAGGCCTGTTTTGATTTNCCATAAAAGGAACCATATTTGCTGAATACATAGACAGATGAAGCAAAAATAAATTTTTCAATTTTATTTTTTCTACATCCTTCAAGAAGATTTGCTGTCCCAATAATATTTGTTTCGATAGTTTCAAGCGGTTTTTCTTTTGACTCTCCAATATCTGCGATACCAGCAAAATGAATGACAAAGTTAAATCCTTCTAGACTTTTAATTACATGTTCTCTGTCAAGTAAGTCGCTTTCTATAAATTTCTGATTATCATTTATCCAAGTTGATTTTTTCTGATCGAATATAGTTACTTCATAACCTTTCTCGGTAAGCTCATCTGCAACATGGCTTCCTAAGAAACCTGAGCCACCTACAACTAATACCTTTTTTGCCATTTTATTTATACCTTAAATAATAACTATCATTGACCATAAGCTTTTCTACATCTTCCAAATCTTTNGGCGTATCAACACCTATTGTTTTAGATTCACATAAAAGCATTTTAATTGGAACACTATGTTCAGTGAATCTTAACATATCGATACTTTCTGCACGTTCTAAAGGACCCTCAGCCATATTGGCATATTCATAAAGAAGAGACTTCTTAAAAGCTACAACTCCTATATGTTTAAAGAACTTTTCACTATGACCTTTAAGAGATCCTGGTATTGCAGCTCTAGAAAAGAATGCAGCATAATTATTTAGATCAACTACTACTTTTGGATTATTTAAATCTTCGGCTTGTTCTTCTGAGATCTCATCCATAAGAGTAACTGTTCTGTCAGCATTATTCGAAATGTAATTTGCAAGCATTTTCAAAATTTCAGGAGAAAATAAAGGCTCATCTCCTTGATAAAGTACAACATTTTCAAAAGAATCATCAATTTTTGTAATTGCTTCAGCTATTCTTTCGGTACATCTTGTATGAGTATCTTTAGTATCTATAGATTTGCAACCAATAGATTTACTAAAATCATGAATTTCCTGATCTGGAGTAGCTATGTAGATATCGGAAAAGCATTCTGCTAACTTTGCCCTTATAAAGCAATGATGAAGCATTTCAATACCACAAATCTTTTCTAAAGCTTTCCCAGGGAATCTTGAAGAGCCCATCCTAGCCGGTATTATGCAGATTGTATTATTCATAAATTCTGAACATTATACTCCAGTTGTAATATACCTANGCTATAAAAAATTCTCTACTTGAGGAATATCCTCATCAACTATCACGTGTTTATTGTATTCATTCTTGATAAAAAGAAACTTCATATCAAAGTGATTAGCACATTGAAGATCTGATTTTGAATCACCAATGAATAGGCAGCTATTTAAATTTATATCTTTTGATTCGATAAAATCTTCAACACACTCAATTTTTGTTTTTGGTGAGCCATAAACTTTTTTGAAGAATTTCCCTATTTCAATTTTTTCAATAATTCTTTCAATTTCATCCTGTGGTGTAGCAGTAATCAATATCGATTTATCTAACTCACTCAATATTTCAAGCACCCCCTCAACCCAATCTGAATTGATCACACCATCGAATACTAATTCCGAAAATCTATTAAGATATGCTTGAACATTACTTTCTTTTGTCTCTATACCTAAATACTCCATGTAATAAGGAATTTTTTTAAATCTTGATAACCCCTGATTGTTAATATGATGGCTGAGAATATACTCTTTTTGCTCTTTTTTAATATCTTCAAATAAATTGAAGAAAGCGTCGTTTTTTACTTGATTTGATTTTTTAATTACTCCATCAAAGTCCCAAAAGATGATTTTTGAACTAAAAATTAATTCTTTAATATCACTCATCCAATAAATTGATTAAATTTTCGCAAGCCCTTCGTTCCATTTGGTCTCGAACATATTCTGTTGACGATGCTACATGTGGTGTTGCAATTAGATTTTTACATTCTAAAAGCTTTCCCTCATAAGGTTCAGTTGCAAATACGTCTAAAGCTGCACCTTTAATAAGATTGGAATTTAAAGCTTCGTATAAATCTTTCTCGTTAATCAATCCACCTCTACTAACATTTATCAAATATGAGTTTTTACCCATAACTAAGAGTTCTTTTTTAGAAATCATATTTTTATTTTCCTCATTCATAGGCACATGTAGGGAAACAATATCAGAATTGCTAAGACACTCTTCAAATCCACAAATAGATATACTTTCATGTCTCCAGTCTGGGTCAGTACTTAAATCAAGTATGTCAAAAACTTTTATTTTTTTGACTCCTGCAGATAGTAAAAATTTACTAACATTTTTTGCAACTCTTCCACCTCCAATTAATGAGATAGTTGCTTCATTAAGGGATTTACCTAATGTTCTCTCCCAATTGCCTTGATTTAAATTATGTTGATGCGAAGATATTTCCCTCAACAAATTTAATATAAATGTTAGTGTAAGTTCAGCAACTCCTTTTGCTGGCTCTTCAGGAGTATTAAAAATTTTTATATTATTTTTTGCTGCAATATCTAAATCGATATTATCTATCCCAATGCCAACTCTTGATATACCTTTTAAATTTACTAGCTTGCTTAGTAATTCTTGATCATATTTTTCAGTTCCAGCAATAACATAATCTGCTTTGTTAACTTGTTCATAAACTTCTTCATTCTTAATTTTTCTTCCAAGAGGATTTATTGTCACATCAAATGATTTTTCGAGAAAAGCCAAGTTGTCTTTATTAAATGGAAGGGTAGTTATATGAACTTTCAATCTAGTCATTTACACAATACATTATATTAAGTTTCCCATTATAACTATTTATAAGCTTGCCGATTGGTAAATTAATAACCTCTTCAGATTTGTTTTCAATTTTATTTATAAGATCATATTTATTCTTACCTTTAGCTATAAAAAGAATCTCATTAGTCCTCTTAATATATTTTTCTGAAAGTGTAATTCTATATTCAAAACTATCACCAATTTTTGTAGAAATTATTTTCAAATTATTACTTTCATCATTTTCAATAACTTCGGTTGAGGGAAATATTGATGCATAGTGACCATCATCACCCAATCCAAGTAAAGCAATATCAGGATGTTTGATCTTATTCAAAGCATCGGAGATCTTGTTTAATGAAATATTTTTATGGTTACTAATTGGAAAATCACATAACTTAAAAATATTGGAATTTGTTAAAGAAGATATTGTAAGAAAATTACTTCTCTCCTTATCACTCGTAATTCTTTCATCGCTTAAAATCAATTGGTTAAATCTTTTTTCATTAAAAAATTTTTTAAATAAAAAAATAGGCGTTGAACCTCCAGGAACTATTAGATTAGCATCTGAGCTAAAACGACTAAGATGTTTGCAAATAGCATGCTGCCAGGTTTCTAAGGTATCAAACTTATGAATATTTTGATTCATAAATACTAATAAGGTTCTCTAAATTATTTTTTATAGAATGATTTTCAATTTTTTGAATTATCTTATCTTTAAGAGCTTTATATTCATCAATTGAGTTAGAAGGTCTTGGTAGTTTTAATTTTTTATAAAGTTTTTGGTAACTTTTGTCATTTGCAATATCTAGTCTTTTGCAAATTTCAGACATAAAAAAGTTTGGATCTTTAGTTAATTTTTCAAAGGGAATTACAAGTAAATTTTTCTCATTAAAGATTTTTTTGCTCTCAATTTTTTCTGAGAGTGACTCAAGTTCAATATACATAATTGCAGCCTTTTCTATTAAAGAGACGCTGGCAAATAAATCTTGATTATCTTGAGAAACAAACCATGGAATCTGTTTCTTACCCAAATAAAAATTCATTTCTCTTGGATCNTCGCCTACTTTTTCGAAGTATTCAGCCCAATCGAGGATATTATAAACAGGATTTCTTACACACCTTAGAAAAAGGAGCCTTTCATTAAAACTTTCTACTAGTGGCTCACTAATTTGAAAGACATTATGAGTATTAATAAGCTGTATAGGTTTTTTAATTTCAATTTCTTTTGATATATCAGAGGTATCATCTTTAAATATTCTTAATAAATAGTTGAGTGATTTTGGATTTTTAAAAATCCCAGAGTCATCTTTTGGTCTGATATTAATCTCTCTACCAAGAAAATTATTATAAGTTGTAAGATCTGAATACATATTTAGAAGAATTTTTGTTGTATTTAAATCAACCTTCCCAAGAAAATGCAGAACAGATACCCATTCAGAGTGGTAGTCAAATTTTACTTTATCTACATTATCTAGAGCACCTACAAGAGGAGTAAGCAATGACTTTCCACATCTCCACATACCATCAATAAATATAGTTTTATTTTGATATGTATTTTTTCTATGAAGTTCACTCATTTATTATTTTTTCAAATTTCTCAAACCAAAATTTTTCATCACCAGGTTGTATAGTTTTATCATGCCTTTCATCAGTCCAATCCTTTTGTTTAATTCCCTTAACCTTTTCTAAAATCTTTTTCATGCTTAGTCTTTGAAATTTCCCTATCAGCTTTGAAATTTCGTTTCCAATAATAAATCTAAAATACATCTTGGTCTTCGATAGTTTTGAAAGCAAAATCTTTTTATTGCTTAGCTTTTTGATATTTTCAGCATATTCCAAGCATCTTTTCCCATCAAACTTTCCGTACCATTTTTCACAAAATTCATTAGCCAATAAAAAGCCTTTATCAGTACATTTATTTCTATCATCTTCGATCTTACTTATAGATCTGAGTGCTTCATCAGCATTTTTCACTGGAAATAATGGTAATTTTAAATCTTTCTCAGAAAACAAGATCTTACTTCTTTCAGTTTGCATTTCTATTGATGGAACTCTTTTAATCATTGCTTCAAAAGTTGATGTGCATACGTTATGAGCCATATGTATATCAGCCAAGTTCAATAAATCATTTATTGTTCCTGATTTCATTATAGTGATATTTTTGAGATTCTTTTCTTCAACAAGATCGACCCAAAATTTTGGAACTTCATTAGGATGTGGCTTTAAAACAACATGATATTGTGGAAAATTTGCAGCAACTTCTTCGATAATTTTCACTGTCATTTCTCTTAACTCTCTGTATATTGAGGCCTCAAGAAAGACGTCAGGAGGGTTTGAATTTCTCGTATTCACATTCTCTTGAACTTTATGAAGGTCTTCATCTGATAAATCAGCACTTGAACCAGCAGTTGCTATTGTGATAATTTTTTTATCTGAAGGTATTATGAATTCATTTAATAGCTCTTTCTTGGTTTTATTAACTGAATCAAACTTTGGGTGTAAAAAATCAATCCTTGGACAACCTATAAGTATTCTTTCTGGAGCTTTACCAGTAAACCCATTTTGTTCTTTTTCAAAGAATTCTCCTTGCCTTTCATAAAAAATTTCGTTCCAGTAAAAATATTGATCTGGAAAAATTTTTGGCTTTAAAAATCCGAACTCTTTCTGTTGTAAATTTCCCTCTACATCGTTGACAGCTACCTTAATATCATTAATTTTCCAACTAGCGAAAATATGATTTTTATATATCGGTTTTGGTAAAACTATTATGTTTGGAGAGAATTCTTTAACAATTTTATCTTCGTGCCATGGTGCACAATATGCGACTTCATAACCATCTTTTTTAAGATAAAATCCTATAAGAGCTGAAGCAGCAAGATCTCTATGTTTGTGATCAACAATAAATAGTACTCTTTTCATTTATTCCCATTTAGCTAGAGGATATTTTTCATCTAACATTATTTTTCTTGCATTTATTAAACCATCTCCAACAAAATTTAATAAATTTGCTGTTGATACTGCATCTATGTCTTTATGTGCTAGACCCTCTTTGAGGTGGTGATAGTTCCCAGCACCACCGCTAAATATTAGTGGTTTTTTATTATTTTTGGGAAGGTGTTTCATAATTTCATAATCAAAATTCATCCCAGTACCATCTTTGTCCATAGAATGAAGAAGGAGCTCTCCAAAATTAAGTTCAAGAATTTTTTCCATAAAAGCTATATCTATTTTTGAAAATTCTTTAGCTCCATTGTTCGTATAAACATAATAATCATTCTCTTTTTTTCTAAAATCAATATGTCCAATTATTGCTTGGGCTCCATAAGTTTTACTTATTTCATCAACTAGAGATGGGTCATGAAACAGTGAGGTATTTAAGTTAATTTTATCTGCACCAGACTCAAAAAGTTTCTTGGCATATTCAAGTGTTCTTATGCCTCCCCCTAAACATACTGGAACAAAAATATTTTTAGTAATTTCTGATACATTCTCCAAAAATTTATCGTGCTCTCTATTATCTCTAGAAACATCAATTATGATTAATTCATCTATCGACTCGGCAATTTTTAAGAAATTGTAGTTTTTTAATAACCAATTGAGGTCACCAATCTTTTGTAGTCTGAAATTTCTACTTAAGTTAAAGAAGCCCTTATCATAATGTAGAGTAAATATAATTCTTTTTTTCAGCATTTTTTAAAAAAATTATCTAGTAGAATTAAGCCATTTTTCTGACTAATTTCTGGGTGAAATTGCGTACCAAAAATATTTTCTCTTTCAACTACGGATACAAATTTTTGTTTGTAGTCTGTAATACCTGCTTCATAGTCACCACTTGTAGACTCCATCGCATACGAATGGACAAAATAAAAGTCTTTTTGCTTTAATCCATCAAAAAGTACACTTTCATTTGTTTGAACATTATTAAAACCTACATGTGGTAGCTTAATACCAACGTTTTCTTTTAGTTTTAACACCTTATTTTTAAAGAAGCCAATGCCTTTTGATCCACCATCCTCTTCTGTTGATGAACCCATTAATTGCATACCAACACAGATACCAAGAATTTTTCTTTCTTTCTCAAGTACAGCTTCTTTAATACTCTCTACAAAACCACTTTTTTCTAATCTGTTATAAGCTTCTCTAGCAGAGCCTACCCCTGGAAGAATTATATGAGAAAAATCATTTATTTTTTCTGGATCTGATACAAGCTGATATTTTATTTTTAAATTATCAAGAGCATTTTTTAGGGACCAAATGTTCCCCATTTTATAATCAATTATTGCAGTAGAAGATGTTGTCATTTAATGGTAAATGTTGGTTGCCATCTTCCATTTACTTTATCAAATAAATCCTTATTTACCCATTTATCAATGACTTTATTGAAATCGTCTTCGGTCATTTCATAATAATCGAGATATAGATCTAAGAAATTCTCTGGATAATTATTATCATATAAATTCACGAGACTGATTGCTTGATCTCTCGTCATTGCACCTCTTCTTATTTCAATTCCAGCATCTTGAGTTGCTCTTCCAAATCCAAATTTCAGATACATTAAATAAGCATGTAAAGCATAAAGTGCCTGGTCATTCTGGGCAAAATTAGTAAAGGTTCCAGTATTTGTATCTTCAGTTTCTTTCAGACCACAATGCTCTTTTGCAACAAGATAATTCCTGTATGAATCCCAAGCCTCATAATAAGACCAATGCGTAAGCGTAATTTTTTTGCAATCTTCCTCACTTGGAAATTTAAACCAGAATAACTTTGATTCATCAAGCTTAGCTTTTTCAAGTACTTTCTCATATCCTCCCTCAAGGTAAACCTTTCGTTGATAACTGACATCATAAGTAGCCTGAAATTTCTTTTCTGTTGATCCGCCATATTCAATTTCTCCGTCTTCAGCATAAAAAATAAGTCCAATATTAAACCTTTTAGCTATTTGTAGAACTGCAGTATGAATACAAATTAACCATCCATAATAAGGGAAGCCTTTTTCGATAAAACCATATTTATTCAGAGCAGCCATTGCCTCTTCATCGGGACTTACATGTACATGTGAAAAACCTGAACTTACAAAGTTATAAACATTNTCTTGTCCTATTTTTGTTTCTAAGGGTGGTCTTACAGTTACACACAATGGCTCAACGCCATAGTCGCTTTTAAGTTTGTGAGCAATGTATGAGCCATCTTTGCCACCACTTACTGGAACTATGACTTTGTAATTATCTGAGGCATTAGTATATTTTTTTAGATTTTTCTTAAGCTCTTCTTCTCTTTCTTTCCAATTAAATGTCTTTTTCTCATCAGACCATTGGCATGCATTACATCTACCCTCTTGATCGAAAGTAATTCGAGGTCTTGTAGACATATTTAGACAGGAACTGCACCAAAAAACTTCTTTAGCCATAATAAATGCCACATTCTAACACTTTGTTAAGTTAAACATAAGAAATAATAGAGCCCTTATTTGAAGTTTTTAAAAAAAAACCTTTGGAATATAATTTTTATATGATTTTTAAAGTTCTAGCTTTTATTTATTTCAAAGTTTTTTGCAGTCTTTTTTGGTATTTTGCAAAATTTCGAAACAGATTTGAGTCTGATCAGAATCACTGCAATATTTGTTCAGGCAGTTTGGATGCCAAACAAATAGCAAAAATTGATTTAGCTGGCTATGTATCTTTATTAGATTCAAGTTTCTTGGGATCAGTATTTTATAGATTAAGGTTTCTATTTTTTTGGCCTTGGCTTAGGCAAAGTTTTTTAAAATATAAATATTTTATTACCAGTAAAAACGACTTATTGAAATATAAAAAGTGTCAAAAATGTGGAAGTCTAAATCTTATATTAAAAAATAATAGATCAAATAGAGTAGGGGACGACGATATTCACTATTTCTCAAAAATCAAAGATTCGAATGAAAAACACAATCAATATATTTCTAGATTTTCTGATTTTATAATCAAAGAGTCCTCAAAAAATAATTTTCCAAATAAAAAAATCCTTGATGTAGGTTCAGGAACTGGAGAAATTCTTGATTTAATTAAAAAGAAAGGTTTTGATGTAAAAGGCGTTGAGCCATCAGTTGGGCAATATAAGGCTTCAAAGAAATTTTTAGATTTAGACATTGAAAATAAATTTTATGAAAAAAGTTTATTTAAGAAAGAATCTTTTTCATTGATTTATAGTTTCCATAGCATAGAGCATTTTAATGATTGTTCTTCATTTTTTGAGTCTGCAAATTATCACTTAATGCAAAATGGAGCACTTTATCTCTCAACACCCTTAGCAGAGCTTGCAGAAAATTATGCTAATTCCAAAAAAAATGGCTTCTTTTCATCGAAGGATGAAATAATTTTTTGCTCTAGTCATGTGCAGCTGCTTTCAAGAAAGTTTATAGTTGAAAAAGCCAGTCAAAATGGTTTTTCTGTACATAAAGTTATGGAGAATGAGTCAAAAAAGATTTCCAAATGGGGAGAAAAGCCTTTTGGTTGCACTTTTAAGTTTATAAAGGATTAATTTAAAGAAAATCCACCATCAACTATAAAGTCTTGACCAGTTATATAACTGGAATCATTTGAAGATAGGAACAGATATGTTTGAACAAGGTCTGATGGCTTACACATTCTTTTCATCGGCGTTCTAGAAATATACTTTTCTTTGAAAGCTTCATCTTGTTGCAATTCTTTTCCTGCAATTTTCCCCTCTAAACCACCTGGACTAACAGTATTCACTCTAATATTATTTTTTCCGTAGAAAGATGCCATTTGCTTACAATGTTGATTAATTCCTGCCTTAATTACTGGGTAGGCAATATTTTCACTTAAATTTGTTCCTTCATACAGATTTTGCTTTTGCGGAATAGTTCCATATATTGAGCTTGTTAAAATAATACTTCCATTGGTATTTTTTCTTACCATTTGCTGTGCAAATAAATTAGAAATCCAAATATAACTTAAGAGATGAAGATCTAGATTTGTTTTAAAATTAGTTAAATTTGAGGTTTTAAATGTTAGATCTGCCCATTCATCAGTTTTNGGGTAAGAGCAATTTATGAAAACNTCAGGATCTCCATGTTTTTCAGTTATTTCTAATAATTTTTTTTCAATATCCTCTAATTCAGCGACATCAATTTTTTCGAAAATAAAATCATTATTTGAATTATTAATATCTAGGTTTATGACTTTAGCCCCATTATCTTTAAGAAATTTTGCAACAGGTAAACCTATTGTTCCACTACCACCTAAAACGTAAATTTTTTTATTTTTAATAGACACTATTTTTTCTCCATAAGGAAAGAAACTATTTTCCAATCTAGCATCGTATCGATATCAATTGACCTTTCCTCAGGCATTTCATAAAAGGCAGTCTTTGATGTGACTAAATTACTTTTATTCATCAAGGCTTTATTCTTCCANATATATATTGATGCATTCATTTCAAAAACCTGAGGTGATTTTTGTCGAGAATATATTTTTTTATTTGTTCTTTTTGAAATGCTCAATACATTTTTTTTAATTTCAATCATATTAAAGTATGGATTTTTTCTAGCCACGCAGCCAGTAATTAAATTTTGATAATTTCCATTTTGAAATTTTTTAAAAGAATTATGAATGTCACTAACTTGACGCAATGGCGAGGTTACATCCAAATCGATTACATTATCAAATTTTTTGTCCAACATTTTTTGGGCTTTTATAGCTGCATCTCTAATTACATCAACTTTGCCAACAAAGTCTTTTGATAATTGATTAGTTCTTTTTAAGGTATGAACTCCAAGTTTTTCAGCTATTTTTAAAATTTTTTTACAATCAGATGAAACAATGATATCTGAGAAAATTTTGCTTTTTTTTGCTTGTTCTATGGTGTGTTGAATCAGTGGTTTTCCTGCAATTTTCTTAATATTTTTATTTGGCACACCTTTTGAACCAGAACGTGCACAAATCGTACATAAATTATTCATTATCTTGTAGTCCCTCAATAAACTCTAAAACTTTTAAAGCTTCTTCTAAAGTACATAGTTTTTTTACATCATTATCAAGTAAAGATTTAATTTGTTCATCATAAGTATTTTGAATAAAGAAATTTGTTTTTTTTGTATCGAGGATTGNATTTGTTTCAGGAGAAATATTTTTAATTTCTGATGTAAGAAAATCTAAATTAATTTTTACCTTATCAGAAAATAGAGTTATATCTCTTTGTTCGTTTTTATTTGCGATATCTAATGTGATTTCACATTTAATTTTATTTTTAGTTTCCAAATCCAAAAATAAAAAATCATTTGCCTGTATATCTAAATCTGATTGCTTTTTATAAATACATTTTTTTATTTGAAGGGAACCAAAAATAGAAAGGGCAAGATCTATTTCATGACTAAGCTCCAATGCTACACCTCCGCCAGTTTCTGCATCTGAGCTATAACTTTCTGTGTAGTCTTTTTTCCTCCANTTTGGAAGGTAAGAGAGACAGTTAAATATTATTTTTTCTATATTATTTTGAGAAATANTCTCTTTTATAATTTCGATAAAAGGGTGAAATCTCAGNTTATAAGCACAAAAATACGTATTATTTTCACTTGAGAATTGTTCATTTTTTACGAAGATAGGTTTTTCTACAAGTATGCATTTATTTTTTAAAGATTTCTCAATGTAGTTGCAGTTTTTAAGATGTTGGTGTGTCGGAGTGCAGTCTATAATTATATCAGGATCAAACTTATCAAGATCTTGAATATTTTTGGATATATTTTCAATTTCTAAATCTTGAGACGAGATAATTTGAATATTTTTTTCAGGAATAAATTTTTTAAGACTTGAAAAATGCTTTTTTCCAATTGAGCCAAAGCCTACTAGACTAACCTTTTTTTTTATCACTCTAATCTTGATTTAGCCTTTTCATATTCTTCCCATTGACCAACATCGACCCATTCATTTTCATCGATTGGGAANACACCAATTTTCTTCTTCCTTTTCTTCGCGGCATTAATAAGATCAGTCATATCGAAGTATTTATTTTTAGGGATAAGTTTTAATAACTCTGGCTTAAGAATGTAAAGTCCAGTGTTCACAAGATAGTCAAAGGTTGGCTTTTCTTCAATATTATTTAGTTGTCCATTTTTAAAAGTATTGCAAACACCATAAGGTATGGTTATCTCTTTTGTTGATGCAACCAAAGTGATATCAAAATTGTTTGTATTATGGAAATTCATTATCTCTTTACTATCAACTTTAAAAATTACATCACAATTAGTAACAAAAAATGATGACTTAATTTTTTTTGGAATATTCTTTATAGATCCAGCTGTGCCAAGAGGTTTTTTTTCTTCAATGAAATTTACCTTAAAATCAGGTTCAAGTTCCTCAAAAAAAGCTTTTAAAATTCGAGCCTTATAATTTACTGTAAGAAAAAAATTATTAGCGCCAGAGAAATGGAATGGCTCAATTATTCTCTCTAAAACCGTTTTATTATTAATGGGTATTAAAGGTTTTGGCAAAATTTGCGTAAAAGGTTTAAGCCTTGTGCCTTTACCACCTGCCATTATTACTACTGGTACTCCTTTTAAATCATTATCCCTTTGTTTTGGTCCAAAATAATCAGTCCATTCAAGAATTTTCAAGATTTCTCCATTCTTTTTTATAACCGGAATAACCTCAAATCTTTCTTTTTGAAACAGCTCTTTAGCATCGGATTCTTTAAAATTTGATTCTGTAAAGAAGGTAGATTTTGAATTAAAAAAATCTTTGATAAGTGTTTTTAGATTTTTTCCCTTAAGCAATGCCTTTCTGATATCACCATCACTTAAAGTGCCTAAGAATTTTTTCTTATCATCAATTACAATCAGACACTTTTTGCCTTCAATAGACATTTTTTTTAAAGCATCCTTAAGCGATTGTTTTTTATTAATTTCCATTTTTATAAATCGTAAAATTTCTTTGAAATATCTTTTTTACACATCTCGATAATTTTGTTAACAATTATTTTAGATGGTTTAGAAACATTTTTAATATTTTTTTTGCTTTGCTTCTTTTGTTGTAAAACTTTTTCTATCTTATTTTTCAATTCACTTTTATTAAATGAGCTATTTACAGTGGTTTTTTCTTGATCTCTTCCTTCCTGTCGTTTGCCAATATTAATAGAACTTACTCCCATTATTGGAGCTTCAATGATGCCACTGGAAGAATTCCCTACAACACATTTAGTAAATCTCATTAAACTGTAATAAAGTTCAAAGCCTAGAGATTCAAAATATGCAATATTTTCAAAGTCTTTAATTTTTTCTTTCAGAAGTTTTTTTACTTCATTGCCTAAGAAATCTAAATTTGGGGACGTAAATAAAACTGATACATTTTCTAATTCGCCCAAAACATTAATAAAGTTCATCAGATTTTGTTTATTCTTTTCTTCACTTCCAATTTCAGGATGAAATGTAGCAAGAATTACATTTTGTTTGAGTTTTAACTTCAATCTTTTTTCAAGTTCTGACTTTTTAAGGAACTTAACATGACTGATTGACTCCCTTGCAAGCGGCCCGACATTAAATACTTTTCTTGGGTTCTCACCTAATTGAATAACTCTTTTTCTGTAATTTTTACTTGCTGTGAAATGAAGGTATGAAAATTTAGTTATGCTATGTCGATAGGCATCATCATATGCACCAAGTGTTAATTCTCCACCATGCAGATGAACAACTTTTATACCTTTCATATGTGCAGTAACAGCAGCACAAAAAATTTCATATCTATCTCCCAACAGCACAACCACATCAGGTTTGATTTTTTCATATGCTGCAAAGAAGCCATCAAAGGATTTTTTAAAATTATCTTTTACACCTTTTGAATCTGTCTTATCAAGAATTTTGAAACTATAACTTATTGGAATTTTATCTTTTTTGAAATGATTAATTGTTTCACCTTGAGATTTAATCGTATGTGAGCCAGTAACAATGACACTTGTTTTCACACCCTTACTTTTTCTTGATAGACACTCTTTAATTGAAGGTAATAGGAGGCTGTAATCAGCTCTAGTAGAGGATACAAAACATATACTAGTCTTCATAAAAACCTCCATTTGGAATTTTTATAATTGAATCTTTAGAAAAGTCTTGTTCTGCCTCTTTTCCAATAACATCATTCCAGTTTTCAATTGATATACCAGAGCTCGTTCTTTTTGAAGTAATATTTTCTTTAGAAAATTGTTCACCTTTTTTAATATTTTTAAGAGCAACAATGTATCTTCTAGCATGTTTAATGTTTCTTAATTCACTTTTAGATGGTACTTTTCTATTTTCTCCAAGAAAAATTTCAGTATCTCTAATATCCTTAACAAATTTCGTAAACTCATCGGGATCCATACTTGCTTTATGATCGGGTCCAGAAAGATTTTTGTTTGTTGTAATATGTTTTTCGATAACTTTTGCCCCCATACAAACTGCACCCATTGATACATTATTTCCTAGTGTGTGATCTGAATATCCAATCCTACATCCAAAATTTTTCTTAATTTCTTCTATTGCTCTTAAATTTACATCTTCAATTTTAGTTGGATAATCTGTATTGCAATGGAGGATAATTATTTTATCTTTAGTTATTTTTTTGCCTTTTAGTAGAATTTCCAATGCCCTGGATATTTCATCTATAGTGGACATACCAGTTGATAGAATCAATTCAACCTTTTCTTTTGAAATCCTCTCAAGATAAGGCACATTATTAATTTCTCCTGATGGAATTTTGATAAAATCAAGTTTTAAATCGATCAGAAATTCTAAGGATTCATTATCAAATGCAGATGCTAAAAAACCAATTCCTATTTCGTCAGCATAATTTTTTAGATCTTTAAATACATTAAAATCGAATTCAAGATTTTCTAACATCTCTTTTTGAGATTCGTTTTTATCATCTTTTTTTTGATATTCTGCTTTTTTAGCTTCGGCAGTTGAAAGAAGNTCACTTTTAAAAATTTGAAACTTTACGTAATCAGCACCTGAATCTTTGGCTACATTTATAAGTTCTTTGGCAATTAAAACATCTCCGTTATGGTTTACTCCTGCTTCTGCAATTATTATTGTACTCATTTCAATACTGTTCCAGATGGCACATTTTCAGAAACATATTTACCTGCAGAAATTACACAGCTATCACCTATTGATATACCATTTTTTATAACTGCACCACTCCCAATAAATGTTCCTGCTCCTACATCAACATTTCCATTAATAATCGAACCAACTGATACATGGCAATCGTTAGAGATATTACAATCATGTTCAATTATTGAGCCAGTATTTATTATGCAATTATTTCCTATACTTACATTAGCGTTAATTATTGCTTCCTTAAAAATAAAGACACCNTTTCCTAAAGAAGTGTATTTGCTCAAATTTGCTTGAGAAGAAATTACATTTATTAGGTCAAATCCATCTAAACTTAATTTTTTAAAAAGATTTTTTCTTGGCTCACAAGTTTTTATTTGGCCAATCCCAATAACTGCTTTTGAACTAATTTTCATAAGATCATCTGTTTCTGAAAAGATTTGGATTTCTGGCGATGAATTAAATTTGATTATATTTTTTTCTAGAGCCTCGTCAGATTTTTTAACAAAACCTGCTATTTCATGACCCTCACATTTTAGAACTTCGAAACAAGAGACTGCATGACCTCCACATCCAAAAATAAGGACTTTACTCATTTATGACTCCTGAAATATATTTTATATCCTCTTCATTAAGACCAACAGAAGAAGGCAAGCAAATACAGTTATTTACTTGTTCAATTGCATTTGTAATATCAATCTCTTCAAAATGTTTTAAATATTCTTGCTCGTGACATAATTTCCAAATTGGTCTTGCTTCGATACCATTGTCGTTAAGTCTATTTAAGATCCCATCTTTATTCCCGTTTAAAACTTTTAAAATATTTAACCAATTATTATTTCTGGCGTAATCAGGAGTATCCATGATTTCAAATTTCTCATTCTCTTTGAAGTATTTTTTATATAAGTTATGAATATCATTTTTCTTTTCTAAAATAGCTTTTAAATTTTCTGCCTGTGCAAGCCCTAAAGCTGCATTAATATTGCTTAATCGATAATTAAACCCCATTTCATTATGAACATAATTAAAAGAATCATCTTTTGCTTGTTTAGATAAGTAATCAACTTTTTTAAAAGAATGTTCTGAAGCAGTGAGAACAGCTCCACCAACTCCCGCAGTGACGATTTTATTTCCATTGAATGAAATACAGCCAAAATCACCGATTGTACCTGTATGCTTCCCTTTAAAATCTCCTGATGTATATGTGGTACCAAGGCTTTCAGCTGCATCTTCAATTATTAAAATATTTCTTTCCTTACAAATTTTTATCAGTTTTTCAAAATTACAAGCATTACCCCAAACATGCACCACAATTATGGCAGCAACTCTTTTTCCAGTTCTTTTATTAAAAGTTTCACCATTTTTTTGTTCACAATTATTTTCTAAAAAATTAATCACCTTATTTTGGTCAATATTGAAAAATTCATCGCTATCAAAAAATACAGGAGAAGCTTTTGAATAAAGAATTGAATTTATTGATGAGATGAATGTTAGTGTTGGTGCTAGCACTTCATCACCACTTTTAACACCTGCAGCTGTTAAAGCTAAATGAAGAGCAGATGTTCCATTCATGCATGCGACAACATAAGGAGAGTCAGTTATTTCTCCAATTGAGCTTTCAAATTTTTCTAGATATTTGCCACTACCACTAATCCAAGTAGATTCTATTGCATCCCGGACATAGTCTTTTTCTTTACCAAAGAAAAAAGGTTCTGAAAGAGGTATCCTTTTAGACATTATATTCACCCATTTTTTCAGATGAATTATCTTTTAACCATTTAATTGTTTCCTCTAAACCTGAATCTAAATCAAATTTTGGTTGCCATTCTGTAGCAGCCATTATTTTTGAGTTATTACAATTAAGTCTCTCAACTTCACTATTTTCTGGCCTTTTTCTTTCGTCCTGACCAACAATTTTGTATTCCTTTCCTAATATTCCAGCAATTTTTGAAACCAATTCCTTAATAGAAATTTCTTCATTCATTCCAATATTAACCTCTTCTCCAATTAGCTTTGCTGACTCCATTATCTGAAGAAAACCAGAACAGGTGTCCTCTACATAAGTAAAGTCCCTTGTAGGTTCAATATTTCCTAAGTTAACTTCGTTACCAACGATAAGTTGTGAAGTAATATTAGGTATGATTGCCCTTGAGGATTGTCTTGGACCATAAGTATTGAAAGGTCTAACTATCTTTATGGGAAGATCAAAAGATTTATGAAAGCTAATTGCTAATTGATCAGCTGCTATTTTTGTTGCAGAGTAGGGTGATTGCCCTACCTTTGGATGATCCTCATCCATTGGAATTTTTTGAGCAGTTCCATAAGTCTCACTGGTACTTGTTATAAGGATATTTTCAACACTTTTTTCTCTAGCCGATTGAAGCACATTATATGTCCCCTCAATATTTGTTTTGATATATGCAAGAGGTGAGTTATAAGAATATGGAATCCCAATTAATGCAGCTAGGTGAAATATACAATCCACATTTTGCATTGAATTACTTACACTATCAAAATCTCTTATATCACCAAGAACCATTTCAAAATTACCTTTATGTTTTGAATTCTCAAGCCATCCCCAATGATTTTCTGAGTTATATCTATCAAAAGCTATAACCTCGAATCCCTCTTCAACACATCTTTCAGTTAAGTGGGAACCTATAAATCCCGCAGCTCCCGTTATTAGAATTTTTTTCATAAATTTACCTTGTAATATTCTTTGTACCAGTCAATAAAGTTTTTCACTCCAATTTTAATGGATGTTTTAGGTTCATAACCAGAAAAATCTTTCAAACCAGAAATATCTGCACTAGTATCTGGCACATCTCCAGGCTGAAGGGGCATTAAATTTCTTTTTGCTCTTTTTCCAAGATTACTCTCAATCTCATCAATAAAATCTTCAAGATTTTCTGGTTTTCCTCTTCCAAGATTAAATATAATGCTTTTACAGAAAGATCTAGAAGGATCCTTCGAATCGAAATTTGAATCGATCAATTCTTTTTTTGAAATAGATGATAAATAGATTCCCTCAACAATATCATCGACATATGTAAAATCTCTGCTGTGATTGCCGTTGTTGTAAACATCAATTTCTTTATCTTCAAGTATATTTTTTGTAAATTTAAACAATGCCATATCAGGTCTGCCCCATGGACCATAAACAGTAAAGAATCTTAATCCAATGCATTCTGTTCCATAAAGATTTGAATAAGCATGCGCCATTAATTCATTTGTTCTTTTAGATACGGCATAAAATTGAAGAGGGTGATCAACTCCATGTGATTCTTGAAAAGGTTGTCTAATATTTCCACCATAAACAGAGCTTGTAGATGCATATAATGTTCGAACTAAGTTTTTGCTATCTTTTGCAAATTCCATTATGTGCAAAAAAGAGTCGATATTAGCTTTTATATAATCCTCTGGATTTGTAATTGAGTGTCGGACTCCTGCTTGCGCAGCAAGGTTTATAAACAATTCTGGATTTATCTCATTATATTTATTTTTAATTTCAACTTTTGATATATCAGCTTTAATGAAATTAAAATTTTTATCTTGTTCTAATATTTTATTTCTATCCTCTTTAAGATTTGGGTCGTAATAATCATTAAGATCATCTATTCCAAATACTTCAAACCCTTCTTTGAGAAATCTTAGTGCAGTATGAAAGCCAATAAAGCCTGCAGAACCTGTAATAATAACTTTTTTCATCTATTCTTTTTTTATGAAAGGGAATTATCACATGATAATCACTAAAAATGCAGAAAATTNGGTTAAATATGCTAATTTCTCTTACATAAAGCCGTTTTAGAGGCTCATTTCATTGAGACTTTAATGTTTAAGGTATAAAATCCACATACTATGCGACTTATACTTATTTTAATTGCCTCTTTTTTATCACTAAAAATGGGCTCACAAAACCTTTCACAAGAAAATTTAAATTATTTGAATATGCTGCCACCTGAGGCTAGAGCACAGGTTATAGGACAATTAACTGCTGGAGATGCTGGAGCAGGGATGTTGGGCATGGGAATGATGGCTACAATGCCTCCTGTCGCTAGTTCATTATTTGATAAAACTGAGAATACTTATGCATCAACATTGCTTGGTTCAAAGAGAAAATTTGGATACGACTTTTTTACAAAAACTCCAAGTTCTTATGCTCCTCTTATAGATTTACCAATACCTAATACTTATCAAATCAATCCAGGCGATATTTTAGAGGTAATAACTGTAGGAGCAGATCAACTTAAAAGGCAGTTGAGAGTAGGTCTAAATGGTGTTCTTCAAATGCCTGTAATAGGTGATGTACAAATTGCAGGATTAACTCTTGAACAAGTAAACATGAAGGTTAACGAAATATATTCAAAAACTTCTCTTGGAACTGAAGTAATAATTTCTATGCAAGATTTACAGCCATTTCAAGTTTTTGTATTAGGAGCTGCAAAAAATCCTGGAGCATACACCGTAAATCCCCTAACAACTGCATCAAATTTATTAATTCTATCCGGCGGGGTAGAGGATTATGGCTCATTAAGAAACATGCAAATTAAAAGAGGGGAAGAAACATATCCATTTGATTTTTATAAACAGTTAATTTTTGGAGACAGATCAGGTGATAAGACTTTAAGACCAGGTGATACAGTATTCATTCCACCTGCTATCAACTTTGTTGAAGTTAAAGGAAAAGTCAATAGACCTTTAACTTATGAAATAAAGAAAACAGATACTATTAGTGACATTCTTACATTTGCACAAGAAGCGCTTTTTGATGCTGATATGGATAGATTGGTAATTAATTATGTTGATCAAGATCAGATTACAAACAAACAAATATCTGCTTCAGATCAATTTGAAGATGTAACAAAAATTTTATCAATGGATATAAGAGGCAAAGGTTTGGAAACAAACCTAAACCCAGTTGTAGTGGGCCCCGTAAAGCAAAATGATTTCATTTATTCAGAAAATATTAAATTAAATGAGCTTATAAAAAATCTTGAGTTTGCTGACAATGTCTATCCTTTCTTTGGAGTGGTAATGAATGATGTTGGAAATTTTAAGCTTTCTCCATTTAGCTTATCTGATGCAGATACCTACAGAGATATTGAAGTGAAGCCTAATTCAGTCATAAGATTTTTTGCTAATGAAGATATTAAAGTATTCAACGATCTTCTTCAGGAATCAGCGGAGGACCTGGACAAACTTGAGAATAGATTGCTTAAGAGCTTTTTTGAAGTTGTGGCAGTTGAATCCGTAGAAGAATCTGATCTGTCTACTCCACAGCCACAAACATCCAATGCGTTAAAAAGGGAAATAGAAAAGAGATTTAATGAAAACTTTATTGAGGATTCAGTTCAATCTAGATTTGAATCTCAGATTGTCGGCGAAGATGCTCTTGAAGACTATAAAAATCAAAGAGAGCTAGAACAAAGAAAGATGGCTGATGCAAGCTCTAAACTCCTTAAGTATGAATTTTTACTTACAAATCCAGAAATATTTAAACTTTTGAAATCACATGCAATTACAGTTGAGGGAGAGTTTACAAGAAATGGACTGTATCCAGTTTTTGGATCGGTTGAGATAAATAAAATTATAGATTTTATTGGCGGTTATACCCCAATGGCAGAGAAAAGTATGGTCGAATATATCGACTTATCAAACAATATCTCTGTTTTATCACCAGATAAAAGATATTTGGTTAAAAACCCTATAAATGCTTCACTCACTGTTCCTTCAATAAGCTCTAAATATGTAAGAGTTAAGGTTATGGGAGAAGTAAATAATCCTGGAGAATATACATTGCTTCCGGGCACTACACTCGAAGAGCTTTACAGACGATCAGGTGGATTAAAAAGTACTGCATCAAGCAAATCTATTTTCCTTTCAAGAGCATCAGTTAAAAGAGCAGAAAAAGAAGCTTTAGAAAACTCAAAGAAAAAGTTATTGGATGGAATCTTTTACAATCTTACAAACGCAAATTCAGCACAAACAGGCGGTTCAGTGGGAGAACTTGTTTCCATATTCAATTTAGCTGATCAAACTGAACCTATTGGCAGAGTTGTTGGAGATCTATCACCTGAAAGCAAAACTGCAAAAGAATTGATTCTAGAGCAAGATGATGAGATATATGTTTTTAATAAACCACAAATTATAAGTGTTATAGGTGAAGTGAACTCCAGTTCAACACTTGTTTTCCAAGACAATAAAGACCTTAATTTTTACATAGAATCAACTGGAGGATTTACTAAATATGCCAATAAAAGAGAGGTATACGTAATTTCCTCTGATGGAACAGCTAGACCAGTTAGTGGAAATTACTTCTCTTCAGACTTCTATAGACTGGCGCCAGGCGATACTATTGTAGTACCGAAGAAGCTAGGGGGAATTTCAGGATTACCATTAGTACAGGTCATTACAAGATCAGTTTCAGACATTGCTTTTGCTGCAGCATCTTTAAATGCTATAAGTGATTAAAGTAAAATATAAAACTTCATGAAAAAGCTTATTCTACTTTTTGCAGTTGCGTTTAATTTAAATTCAAATGAATTTTTAACAGGCTCTCTAGTTGATTATTCTGGGCTTATTAAAATGCCTAATGCAAGGTTTAATAATGAGGGCAAGGTATCATTTAATTACTCAAGATACGATCCTTATGGAAAGTATGTTTTTCAATTTTCTCCATATGACTGGTTTGAAGGTGCTTTATTCTATACAGATATCAATTCATTAGGTTATCCAGACTTCGAAAGAGGACCTGGAGGCATGCAATCTCAAAAAGATAAAGGCTTTAGTTTGAAAGCAAGGCTTTTTAAAGAGGGTGAATGTTATGGCCTAGATTACGCATTCTGTGAGTATTTGCCTAATGTAGCAGTTGGACTAGTAGATTTTGCTGGCACATCATTAACAGCATCTGAATATGTAGTTGCAAGTAAATCATTTGGAAGGTTTGATCTTACTGCAGGTCTAGGTTGGGGAGCTCTTGGCAGTACTGACAACATTGGTGGAAATCCTCTTTCAATATTAACTGATAAGTTTGATCAAAGGGGTAGTGGTTACAGTTTGGGACTTATGGGAGGTGTTCCAGGAGTATCAACATGGTTTAGAGGCACTACTTCAGTATTTGGTGGCGTTGAATATGTAATTCCAAAAGCTAGATTTTATCCTGTGAATTCTAAGATCAAATTAGAATATGACAGCATTGATCATGAATTAGCTGATTTTTGTAGGGAATGTGAAGGAGATAGGTTCGAATCTTTAGACTCACCAATAAGTCTTGGATATGAGGTGATAGTAAACAAGAATTTAAACTTCGGTCTTTATTATGAAAATATGTCTCAACTTGCTTTTAGATGGCAGGCTGGTTTTAATTTTGCAAAAAAGAAAGATCCAGTACTTCTAAATACCCAAGGTGATTATTCAGATTTTGAGTACAAAGTTTACTTATCATTATTAGAGGATCTAAACTCAAATGGAATTTTAGTACAAAAAGCGCATTATGATGAAAAGGAAAAAACACTATACATAAATTATGCTCAAAGCCTTTATAACAATGAAGATGATGCCAGACTTGTAGTTGAAGATTACGTTAGAGGAAAATACAGCTTCATTAAAAACGTAGTTACTGTCCCGCAATTTGGTCCTTACGTACTTTTAGCACAAAACACCGATGTAACTTTTGATTGGGATAAAAAGTTTGAAGATGGATACATTGCTAATAATAAAATTCAAGATTTTAAACCAATTATAAAATATCCAGTCTTCACATATGGTTTCAGACCAGGGTTTAAAACTCATGTTGGTTCGGTCAATAAATTTGCATTTAGAGAGTTATCATTGAATGTAAATTTTGTTGCTCTTTTTAATAGGCACCTCGAATTTAATACGCTTTATACGTACCCTTTAACTGACGATTACAAGAAATTAAATTACTTTCCTGAGACTACGAGGTTAGAACCTGTTAGGGTTTTAATACAGCAATATCTAAAACAAGGAAAAGAGGGTTTTGAGTTTGCACAATTGGATTATGTTAGAGGCTTTAAAAATGGTCATTACGTTTTTGCTTCAGCCGGACATTTTGAGCTTATGTTTGGAGGACTAAGATTAGAGTATTTATATAAACCATATAACAGTAAATTTGCTATAGGCTTTGATACCGCAAGAGTGAGGCAAAGAGCATTTGATAAGTCATTATCAGGTTTTAGAGAATATGAAACAACAACTTCAAATATTAATTTTTATGCAAGAGAGCCATTTTTTAAATTAAATTTAAAGTTATCCTATGGTAAGTACTTAGCTAAGGATGTTGGTTATACGGTAGATCTATCAAGGTCATTTGATAATGGTTCTAGAATGGGCGCCTTCTTTACAAGAACAGATGTTAGTTTTGAGGATTTTGGAGANGGAAGTTTTGATAAAGGTATTTACGTCATGATACCTGTAGATTTTTTCACTCTTTTTAGGTCTAAAAATTACAGAGCTGCCGGTGTTGTTGGAACAGGATATAGGCCTCTGACTAGAGATGGTGGCGCTAAAATTGCTATGAACCGTGAACTGTATTTCATGGTTGAGCAATCATCAATCTTCGACTAAAAACTTTCTACTTATTTTCCTTTTTCATTTTAGTTGTCTGCACCCCTGAAATCTTGAAATAAACATTCACCAATGAATATTCATTATTCGTAGTGATCCTAAATTTAAATGAACTTCCTCATCAAAAGGTGAATATTTTTTTAGCTCTNAAAAAAGCTACTTTTAGAGCCACACATATCATTAAATCTCTTTTTATAGAGATGTCTGCNTATTNGATTTNTANAGTTTCCNTTNAGGCAATGATCAAAATATTAAAATTNNATCCAAAAAAAAGAGCATCCTAAGATGCTCTTTTCAATATTTATTAACTTACTACAGTTGCGCTGTTGTATCAGTATCAGTCGCAGTACTTGTACCTGTTGATGTGGTACTTGTAGTTGTAGTAGTTGTAGTTGTGCTAACCACTTCCGGTGCCGGTGTAGGCGCTGGTGTCGGAGCCGGTGTAGGCGCTGGTGTAGGCGCTGGTGTCGGAGCCGGTGTAGGCGCTGGTGTAGGAGCCGGTGTTGGCGCTGGTGTAGGAGCCGGTGTAGGTTCTGGATCATCATCGTCAGCAAGTTGTGATGCTGCAACTAATCCCGCTAGAGCACCTGCAATTTGCCCTACAGATAGATTATCAAGTAATCCACCGTCTTCAGATGAATCTTCATCTACTTCTACTTCATCCTCAACAACTGCTTCATCATTATTCGTTGCGGCTGTTGATGCTTCCTCGTCAGCTACTAGCTGTGCGTATGGCAAAAATGCTATTGCCAAAATTATTCTTAAAATATCTTTCATATTGTCAGTCTCCTAAGCTACCGTGTTTCTCCTAAACAACAGTTTATATCCTTATAGTTAGAATCGCAAATAATAAGTTGAAAAAACGAAAATGTAAATAATTTAGCATCTACATTTGGGTTTTAAGTCAACTATCCTCTAGCCCCCTAACAAGACGATATCTGTTTATATTAGACATTAACAACAATATTGCAAGCAAAATGCCAGTAAAAACTAAATTACATTTATGTGAAATTTTTATTGAATTAAAAGAATCATCTTGAAATTAATAACTACTTATGTTCCAGACAATTATTTTTCCTTGGGAAAGTATATGAATTATAATGTTTTCGATTTTTCATTTATGTAATGAAAGAGAATAATTTGGATTAAAATCAAATGACTGTTTTTCTAATATCATTATTTGTAGCAAGCTCTCTAATATTTCTTGACATGTTTCTGGTGCGTGCNGGCATTAAAAACCTGAGAGAGTCTCCTCAAACCTTACATAAACAATCTGTCTCAAGATTTGGCGGCATTGCTATATTTTTATCCCTTCTAATAGCTTCAAATATATCAGATGAAAGTGAATACGAGTTTTTACGAAATTTACTTCTTTGCACATCTCCAGTATTCCTGGTGGGATTTATTGATGATATGAAAATCTCTATTCCACCCTTTGTTAGATTGATGTTAATCATCCCATCTTCATTATTGTGTTATTACTTTCTAGGAACTAAAGCTGAAAGTTTAGAAATTCCATTTATAGATCTACTTTTTCAATATGAAATTTTTGTAATTATATTCATTTGCATTGCCTTATCTGGAATGATTAATGCATTCAATATGCTCGATGGAATAAATGGGTTGTTATTGTTATTTTGCCTTTCAACATGTATTTCAATAATTGTATTTCCTCAAAGCTCTACTTCATTGGAGTTTTACTACTATCTTGTGGCTTTGTTTTCATCAATTTTGGGGATATTTATTTTAAATTTCCCTTTAGGAAGAATTTTCCTTGGAGATGGTGGCGCATATTTTTTGGGTGCTGCAATCTCAGTGGGCCTCATAAAGTACTATCAATCAAATGATTTATCACCTTGGTATGTTCTTTTGATGTTGATTTATCCACTGACTGATGTGATATTTTCTATAGCAAGGAGAATTATTTCTAAATACTCTGCTCTTGAACCAGACAATAAACACCTACATCATCTCATTTATAGAAGGGTAAAAAAAATGAGCTTCTCATCTGAGAATCTGAATCACAGTTTAGTCACTTTATTAACTTTCGTACTGTACTTTCCATTTTTGCTGGGTGCTAACTATTTTTCTCAGGATACCTCAATGCTTCAAATCCTTTGCTTGATATTCTTTATGTTTTATCTTTTTATTTATTTTTTATTGGCACCCAAGGATTTTTTCTCTAAAACATGAATTTGTTAGTTACGGGTGCGGCAGGCTACATCGGAGCATCATTTTCCTACGAGGCACTAAAAAAAGGCTTTAGGGTTTATGGTTGTGATAATTTTATTAATTCCGATGAAACAAATATAAAGATACTAGAGAACAAGTTTCCAAATGATTTCATATTTGAAAAAATTGACTTATCTACTGAACTAGAAAAAGTTAAAAATTTTATTTCAAATAAACAAATTGAATGTGTTATTCATTTTGCCTCATTAAAATCTGTTGAAGAATCTGAAAAAATTCCTAATGAATACTGGAGAAATAATCTTGACTCAACTTTTAATGTTCTTAAAGCAATGGAGGATGAAGGATTAAAGGCTTTAGTTTTTTCTTCATCTGCATCAGTTTATGGACAATCAAAAATACAGCCACTAACCGAGGACACAAATCTTATTCCTGAATCAACTTATGGTAAAACTAAGCTGGCAATTGAGTTCATCCTCAAAGACCTTGCAGAAAAAAGCCTCATTAACGTTGCCAGTCTAAGATACTTTAATCCTATTGGCTCTCACAAAGATGGCTTGATCGTTGAAAGTATCTCGGATAATCAGAGCAATATAATGCCGAAAATAATTAGAGTTGCTCTTGGTGTGGATAAAAAATTTACTGTATTTGGCAATGATTATGAAACTAATGATGGCACTGCAGAAAGGGATTATATACATATCGAAGATTTAATTTCTGGACACTTAGATGCTGTAAAGTTTATTTTGCATAGTAAAGGATTTATTGAGCTTAATTTAGGGACAGGAAAAAAAGTTTCAGTATTAGATTTACTGAAAACCTTCATGGCTGCTAGTAGAAAAGAGGTGCCTATAGAATTTTCCTCAAGAAGAGCAGGTGATGTTCCTGTATGTTATGCAGATCCAACTAAATCAAATAAAATGATAAGTTGGAAATCAAAGTTTGGTCTAAAAGAAATGTGCGAAGACTCTTGGAGGCCCTTTCAAAATAGTGATGAATTTAAAGGAAAATCTTAGTATTGCAAAAGAAATAGCTCGTGAAGCAGGAGATTTCCTTCTTGATAATAAAAATAAGACAAAACAAATTTTTTCTGAAGAGGGCAGGGATATAAAGCTTGAAATTGATAGAGCTACAGAAACAAGAATTAAAAAATCACTTAAAGATACTGGAATTCCAGTGCTTGGAGAAGAGTTTGGAGGAAATTCAATTTCAGAAAATTCTTATTTATGGGTAATAGATCCTCTAGATGGTACTTCAAATTATTTCAGAGGACTTGATCAATGTTGTGTGTCTATTGCACTTCTCAAAGGTACAGAAGGGCTAATTGGAGTCATTTATAATTTCAATACCGATGAAATGTTTGAGTCAGCAAAAGGAATGGGGGCATTTTTAAATGGTCAAAAAATCAAGGTCTCAGATGTAGATAAAAGAGAGAAGGGATATCTGACAACAGGCTTCCCTTCTTCTAAGGAAATGAAAGTTAACGAAGAATTTATATCTTTGCTAAAGGAATTTAAGAAGGTAAGAATGTTTGGAAGCGCAGCCTTATCTTGCGCATACATCGCTTCTGGAAAATGCGATTTTTATACTGAAAAAGGAGTGTATATATGGGACTTTGCTGCAGGGATTTCTTTAATCGAAGAAGCAGGAGGTTCAGTAAATTTTGAAGAGATTTCAGAGGGCAGATATTCTGTTAGCTTTTCTAATGGAAAAATATGAAGATTGCTGTAGTTGCTGATAAAAAGTCAGGTCATTTAACACAGTGTCTAGGCTTAAGAGATGTGATTCAAGATTATGATCATGAAAAAGATGTCCTATTTTTGGGAAAAGATTTTATCTCTTTGCCTGGGTTTCTAGAGAAGCTTTTTACTTTTTTTAAAGAAAATTTTTATTTATTTATTCTTAGATTGCTAAATCCAAGCATTGGTGACAAAAAGTATGATCTAGTTATATGCTCTGGTTCCAGAACTGTGATGCCTGCGTATCTTGTATCTATTAAAACGAAGGCAAAAATTGTTTACATTGGCACTCCTAAATTTAGGGTGATGAAAAAATTTAATGGAATAATTTCAACAAAAGAAGACATCAGTTCTGCTTTTAAAGTTATTTCAACTGTAATTCCACCTACAAAATTTAAACCTTATTCAAAAAAAATCGAACCTAAAAAACAGAGTTTAGTAATGCTTGGTGGTGATGGTAGTGGCTACGACTATGGTGAAAAAGATTGGTATAGACTCTCTTATGAATTTAAGAATATCAATACTACTTTTTTAAATTCACGAAGAACTCCAAAATTTGCATGGACAAATCTTAAGGAGAATGCTGGAAAAAAACACGAATTCCTAGATCTAAAAGATACTTCATTTGAAATTTTACAAAATGCCATAGATTCTCATTCCAACATATTCGTAACTGCTGATAGTACCAGCATGATTTTAGAAATTATCTCAAGGGGGTATTTCGTAAATGTCATTGAGCTTAGAGGCCCTTTAAAAAGAGAACATCACCACGACATAATCGAAGGTTTCGAAAAAAAAGGGATATTGAAAATCTTGAGATTGAATGAACTTCATCATTCAAAAGATAAGTATGAGGGCGGTGTTCATAGTTTTGTTACTGAATATAGACAAAAGCTTAGAGAACAGTTAATAAAATTAGTATGAGATCAGTTTGTTGGTTTAGAAACGACCTTAGAGTTGAGGATAATCCTGCTCTCTATAATGCTTGTCTTACATCAAAATCAGTCATTGGAATTTTTATTGTTACTCAATCTCAATGGAAAGAGCACGATGATGCAAAAGTAAAAATTAATTTTTGGTTTAGGTCATTATTAAAACTCAGAGATAGCTTAGAGAAACTTAACATCCCGTTAGTTATCTTAGAAACTAAAGATTATGAGAATATAGCAGAAACAATTTTAAAATTTTCTCAGGATAATAAAGTAGATAATCTCTATTTTAATAATGAATATCCAATTAATGAGCTAAGAAGAGATAGAAAAGTTTTTTCTAAACTTAAAGAAAAAGGTATAGGGGTTTTTAATTATCATGATCAAGTAATACATGCTCCTGGAACTTTAAAAACACAAAGCGATACAAACTTTAGTGTCTACAGTCCTTTTAAGAGGAAGTGGTTTGCTGAACTTAAAGATGAGCAACTTAAGCTCTTGCCAATACCTGAAAAAAAAGAAGCTTCAGATCTAAAAAGTACAGACATTACTGAATATATTTCTCAAAGTGATACTTCTAATTCTCATTACTGGGAAACTGGTGAAGAATTTATTCAAGAAAAAATTAAAAGTTTTCTTTCAACTAAAGGCTCAAAGTATAAAGAGGATAGAAATTTTCCAGGTATAGAGGCAACATCAAAACTATCACCCTACATAAATTCTGGAATAGTTTCATCAAAATGGTGTCTTGTTAAGGCAATGGAAAATAATAATGGTTTCTTAGATGAGGGCGATAAAGGTATCGTACATTGGGTATCAGAGATTCTTTGGAGAGAGTTTTATAAACATATAATTTATAACTTCCCTAAAGTTTCGATGGGAAAACCATTCATATCAAATACTTCCAATATTAAATGGAATATTGATGAAAGTGCACTGAATAGATGGAAAAAAGGGGAAACAGGAATACCTATTGTTGATGCAGGTATGAGAGAAATGAATGAAACAGGTTGGATGCATAATCGTTTGAGAATGATAACAGCAATGTTTTTGAGTAAAAATCTTCTTATCAATTGGCAAGAGGGTGAAAAGTATTTTATGGAAAATTTAGTTGATGGTGACATAGCATCTAATAATGGAGGCTGGCAATGGAGTGCTTCAACAGGCACAGATGCAGCCCCATATTTTAGGATAATGAATCCTGAAACTCAGTCCTTAAGATTTGATCCTAAAGGTGACTATATAAAGTTTTGGATACCAGAATTAAAAGATTGCCCAATAAGCGAAATTCATATGCCATCTGAGCCAGAGAAATATGGATATTTTAAACCTCTAGTTGACTTAAAAATATCGAGGCAAAAGGCAATAGAGGCATTTCAAGACTTAAAGAATTTATAATTTTATCAATGTTGATATAGCATTATGTTTCCTTATATAAGTTAAAATAGACACATGGATATAGATAAGTTTTACATCAATGGTGAATTCATCACTCCTGATGGCGATGAAAAAATTGATTTAATAAACCCATCAACTGAGGAGATTATTGGATATGTAGTTTCCGGAAGCAAAAAGGATGTAGATGCCGCAGTTGCTTCTGCGAAGAACAGCTTTGAAATTGCCTCAAAACTATCTATCGAGGAAAGAAAGAAAATTCTTAGTGAAATCATTGAGGGAATGGAATCAAGAAGACAAGAATTTGCTGATGCAATATCAGAAGAAATGGGTGCACCAAAAAAAATATCTTATGGAGCTCAATTTGGTAGTGGAACAATCCATTTCAAAAATACTTTAACAGTTTTAGAGACCTTCGATTTTGATGAAAAGCATGACAATATTACTTTAAATAAATTACCAATTGGTCCAGTTGGAATGATAACTCCATGGAATTGGCCACTAAATCAAATGTGTACTAAAGTTGCTTCGGCAATTGCTGCAGGGACATCATTTGTAATTAAGCCTAGTGAAATAACACCTGGTGCAGCTCATCTTCTTGCTGAAGTTGTTGATAAGACTTCTTTACCAAAAGGAATTTTTAATCTTATACATGGTAGAGGAGATATTGTTGGTAGAGCAATGAGCCAACACGAAGATTTAGAGATGATATCTTTCACCGGTTCAACTCGAGCTGGTATTGATATACAAAAACATGCTGCAGACAATATCAAAAGGGTCTCATTAGAATTAGGGGGAAAATCTCCAAATATAATCCTTGAAGATGCAGATTTAGAAAAAGCTGTTGAAATGGGAATCAAGCAATGCTTTTTCAACACTGGCCAATCATGCTCATCACCTACAAGAATGCTTATACCTGAAAATTTGATCAAAGAGGCAACAGAATATGCGTGCATTGCAACACAGAAAATGAAAACTGGAGATCCTAATAATGAAGAAACTTTTTTAGGCCCTATCTCAAATAAAACACAATTTGAGAAGGTGCAAGCACTAATTCAGAAAGGTATAGATGAAGGAGCTGAATTAGCCTTAGGTGGAGTTGACAGGCCAGATGGATTAGACAAGGGTTTTTATGTTAAGCCTACAATTTTCACAAATGTTAAAAATGAAATGCAAATAGCTCAGGAAGAAATATTTGGTCCAGTTATTTGCCTAATTCCATATAAAGACATAGATGAGGCAGTCGAAATTGCCAATGATACTCCATATGGATTATCGAGTATGGTTTCTTGCTCCGATATAGACAAAGGACATGAAATAGCTAAAAGAATTCGAGCCGGACAAGTAATAGTCAATCGGATTTCGCGTGGGGATTATCCTGCACCGTTTGGAGGATTTAAAATGTCCGGTAATGGAAGGGAGCACGGCACTTTTGGACTAGAGGAATATTTAGAAGTTCAAGCTGTAATTACTTAATCTAAAAATTCTGGCTCTTTTTCCCAAAGAACATCTAGAAGAGGCTGGATACTTGCAAAAGCAGATAAGTCATTTGCAACGTAGTCTCTAGTGTGAATTGCAACTTTATCAGGAATAACAATCGGCTCTCCAACCGCTTCAGCTAGCAGTTGAGATTTGCATGCCTCTTCCATGTTAAGAAAATACCAAAGCGTTGTCTCAACCATAGTTCCAGTAGTCAATATNCCATGATTCTGCAAGATAAGAAAATCTTTGTCAGCTAGAGCTTTCGCGATATTAATTCCCTCGTCAGGTCCATTTGCCACTCCATCATAATCTGTGAATGTTGCAGTTCTCTTATAAAATGCGCATGAGTCTTGAGTGATTGGTTTCAGTTCTTTGTTAAGTGTAGAAAATGTTTTTCCATACATTGGGTGAGCATGTGCTACCGCATTTATATCAGGTCTACTTTTATAGATATTAGAGTGAATCGATTGTGCAGCATCTCCTGTTCTTTCTTTTCCATAAACTAATTCACCATTTTGATTCATTAAACAAAGGTCAGAAACCTTCATTTGTGAAAAATGATATCCGAGTGGGTTTATCCAAAAGCAATCTTTAAATTCTGGATCTCTGAAAGAGATATGGCCTACTAAACCAAGGTCAAATCCGTGACTTGAAAATATTCTGTATGCAGCTGCAAGACGCTCCACACCATATCTTCTTTGCTCTTCAATTGATTTTGAATTTATGTCTACGCAACCAGAAAGACCCTTACCTTTAAAAGGTAGTTTACCCTTGGAAAGATCAATTTTCTTAGCAATAGGTGTATCTAAATTATCTGCAGTAGCCATATGGATTTATAATAAATTATAATTCATAAGAAATCATGAGTAAAAATCTAAAAACTAGAGTCGAGACTGACAGTCTTGGTGAGATTAAAGTCCCAAAAGATGCGTTATGGGGAGCACAAACACAACGTGCTATTGAGAATTTCCCTATAAGTGGAATTAAATTTAAATTTCCTTTTGGTCGCTCCTTTTTAAAAGCTTTAGGTGTAATTAAATATTCTGCAGCTATTGCAAACAATGACTTAGGAATTCTAAGTAACAAAAAAAGCGAAGCAATAAAATCAGCAGCAAAAAAAGTAATAAATGGAGATGTTGATGATCATTTTCCTATTGATATTTTTCAAACAGGTTCTGGAACGAGCACAAATATGAATGCAAATGAAGTTATAGCTAATTTAGCCTCTGCAAAATTAAAGGATCAAATTAGCCCTAATGATGAGGTGAATATGAGTCAAAGCAGCAATGACACTATCCCTACAGCTATATGCATTAGCGCATTGTTAGATATGAAAGAATTATTACTACCTGGACTGGATGTTTTGATTAANGAAATTGATAAGAAGGAGGCAAAGTTAAAAGGAGTAGTAAAAACTGGCAGAACACATCTTATGGATGCAATGCCAATAGAATTTTCTCAAGAACTTTCTGCCTGGTCTGCTCAGCTTAGAGGTTGTAAAAATTCACTTAATTCCTCCTTTAAAAGACTTTCTGAGCTGCCTCAAGGAGGTACAGCAATTGGAACCGGTATAAATTCACATAAAGACTTTCCAAAAGTTTTTTGCCAAGAAGTGAAAAAAACAATTGGTATAAGCGTGAAACCAGCAAGTAATTTTTATCAGCATTTAGCGGCACAAGATGTTGCAGCAGAAGCATCAAGTGCTCTTAAAAATTTAGCACTTGCTCTGATGAAGATTTCTAATGATTTGAGATGGATGAATAGTGGNCCTTTAACTGGTTTATCAGACATAGAGCTTGAAGCATTGCAGCCTGGTAGCAGCATAATGCCAGGAAAGGTTAATCCTGTCATTCCAGAGGCTGTTGCTATGGCAAGTGCAGACGTTATTGGGAATGATTTAACAATATCAATTGCTGCCCAAAGTGGAAATTTCCAACTGAATGTAATGCTTCCTGTTATTGCCTACAACCTTCTTAAGAGCATAAATTTACTTGGTAATGCAATGCCATTACTGGCAAAAAAATGTATAAAAACTTTCAAAGTAAACGAAAAGAATGTTTCAGAAAATTTAAATAGAAATCCAATACTTGTAACNGCTCTTAATAGGGTCATTGGTTATAANAAAGCTGCAGAAATTGCAAAAAAGGCCTATAAAGAAAAGCGCTCAATAATAGACGTGGCAGANGAAATGACAACGATTGAANGAAGTGAACTTGAAACTCTGTTAGATCCAAAAAATCTAACTAAACCATATTTTTAAGATGCTTGAGAATAATAAGTGTGAAGCGTGCAGAATTGGAGCCCCAAAGGTTACTGATGAGGAAAAAAAGACTTTTTTAAAAGAATTACCAGATTGGAATATTTTGGATGACGGAGTAGAAAAACTTGTTAAAGATTTTAAATTCTCATCATATATGGAGGCTGTTGACTTTACTAAAAAAGTTGCAGAAATGGCAGATGAAGAAGATCATCATCCAAAAATCATTCTTGAGTGGGGTAAAGTTACCGTGTATTGGTGGAGCCATAAAATAGAAGGGCTACATAAAAATGATTTTATTTGTGCTGCCAAAACAGATTCCCTTGCATGAGTAGTGCATTAGTAGTTTATTCAGGTGGACTGGATTCATATACTCTTTTAAATAAAGCACTTCAAAATTTCAAAAAGGTCGANGCNATCACTTTTGATTATGGNCAAAAGCATAAAAAAGAAATTGATTACGCAAAGAATAATTGTCTTGAATTAGGTATAACTCACAAAGTAATAAAACTTGATATTGCTGATTTACTTTCAAATTCTGCCTTAGTAGGTGATTCAAAAATCCCTGAAGGGAANTATGATAAAGAAAAAATGAAACAAACCATTGTGCCAAACAGAAATATGATAATGATTTCGATTGCTGCATCATTAGCTATAAAGAATAAACTCCAATATCTATGGTATGCAGCACATGCTGGCGATCATGAAATTTATCCAGACTGTCGACCAGAATTTATTTCAAAACTAGGAGAAGTATTAAAAATTTGTGATTACCATGAAATTGTTTTTGAAGCTCCTTTTAAGGGAATGACTAAAGGTGAAATTATAAAAGAGGGTCTAAATATGGATTTAGATTATTCTANAGCCTGGACTTGCTATGAAGGAAAAGAGAATCCTTGCGGTAAGTGTAGCGCATGTCTAGAGAGGCAAAATGCATTTAAAATCAATAATATCGAAGATCCATTATGACCTATAAAATTAAAGAAATTTTCTTCACACAACAAGGAGAGGGAACAAATACTGGAAAAGACTTTGTCTTTGTAAGGTTTTCTGGCTGTAATTTGTGGAGTGGCAAAGAAAAAAATAGAGCTTCAGCAATTTGTAAGTTCTGTGACACAGATTTTTATGGGACAGATGGAATTAATGGAGGCGTTTACTCTGCAAAAGAACTTATTAAAAGAGTTAAATTGCTATGGTTAAGCACATCAAAACAAATAAGAGTTTTATGTACAGGCGGTGAGCCTTTACTTCAACTTGATAGCAATTTAATTTCTGCATTTAAAGAGGAAGGTTTTTATATTGCTATCGAAACGAATGGCACTCTTCCAGCTCCTAAAGGTATAGATTGGATTTGTATGAGTCCTAAAGCCAATACAGATATAAAGCTTAAATCAGGAAACGAAATAAAAGTTATTCATCCCCAAGAAAATTATGATCCCAATGATTTTATGAGTTTTGATTTTGATGATTTTTATATTCAACCAATGGATTCAAAGAGTTATTCGAAAAATTTAAAAGCCTCTTTAGATTTTTGTATGCAAAATCCTAGATGGTCACTGAGCCTTCAAACACATAAAATTCTTGGAATAAAATAAAAGTCAAAAATACTCCAGCTAGCCATGAGCCAAATGCATGCTGCTCTTTATACTTTTGGGTGAATATTATTTTTAAAAGTAGTAATGATGAGGCAATGGTTATTAAATAAAGAATATTAGGGAAGCCAATGAAAAGAGAGATGCTAAAAATAAGTATGATGTCTCCTAAGCCCATTCCCTCTTTCTTTTTTATTAACAAAAACCCAAAGTAAATCAATAAAAGAAAGGCCATAACAATTAAAGGAGCAACATAATTATTTAGAGAAATATTAGGAATGCTAATAGTCACCAATATAATAATTAACAAGTTGAGTGTAATCGGAATTTCTTTATACCTTTCATCCAAGAAGATTAAAAATATTAATAAACTTATAAGAAGACCAACGCTTAATTGATCAAAAAAGGCCATTATCGCACCAACTAAAATTCCCAANCTTTCTATGTAGAAATATTTCCTGCTGATTGGTTTGTTGCAGCAAGATGATTTACCCCGTTGAAAAATATAAGAAAAAAAAGGAATTAAATTGATTAATTTAAGTTGTTTTTCACAGTGATCACATTTTGATCTAGCAGTAAGTATCTTTTTGTAACTTGTTGTAGTTAGAAATCTATAATTATCATAAATATAAGTTCCCCAGCTTGCGAGAATACTTCCCAACATTAAAAATACCGCTAACTTAAAGGCCATATGGAATCAAAATACCATTTGTTATATACTATATTATGGAAAAGGTACTTGCAGAAGCATTAACTTTTGACGACGTATTGGTTTTACCAATGCACTCTGACGTCCTACCCAAACAAGTATTACTCAAATCTAGATTTACCAAAAACATTTCTTTAAATCTTCCCTTTTGTTCGGCTGCTATGGATACGGTTACAGAATCCAAAATGGCAATCGCACTAGCCTCTCTTGGTGGTATAGGAATAATTCACAAAAATAACTCTCCTGATGAGCAGGCATTAGAAGTTAAAAAAGTTAAGAAGTTTGAGAGTGGAATAGTGAAAGATCCTATAACAATTAAAAGTAGCAATACCATAGAGGAACTCAAACAACTTACTTCTGAGTTAAATATATCAGGTATGCCTGTAGTTGATGAGGATGAATTAAAGGGCATTGTGACTGGCAGAGATTTTAGATATGCGAGAGATATGGAACAGACAGTTGCAGAAATTATGACTCCCAAAGAAAAACTTATAACTGTAAAAGAAGGAGAAAGTCAGGATGTTGTTAAATCACTTATGTACAAAAATAGAATTGAGAAAGTTCTCATTTTAGACGATCACAATAAACTCTCGGGAATGATAACAATGAAAGATATTGAAAAATCTATCGATTATCCTTTGGCTTCAAGAGACTCTGAAGGAAGACTCATTGTTGGTGCTGCACTTGGAGTAAGTAGTGATTTAATGGAAAGAGCAGAAAAGCTCTCAGCAGCAGGTGTAGATGTATTTGTTCTTGATAGTGCCCACGGTGACTCAGAAGGAGTTATAAATGCTATTAAGGAAGTAAAAAAGAAATTTTCAAAGATTGAAATTATTGGTGGTAATGTTGCTACTGCAGAAGGTGCAAAAGCACTAATTGATGCGGGAGTAGATGCAGTGAAGGTAGGTGTTGGTCCAGGGTCAATCTGTACTACTAGAATAATTGCTGGAGTTGGAGTCCCACAACTATCAGCTGTGTTAAATGTTGTGCAAGCAGCTAAAGATATTCCAGTTATATCTGATGGTGGAGTAAGATTTTCTGGAGATATTGTAAAAGCTATTGGAGCTGGAGCAGATTCAGTAATGTTAGGCAGTGCACTGGCTGGAACAGAGGAAGCGCCAGGAGAGGTTGAGTTGTACCAGGGCAGAAGTTTTAAAACTTATAGAGGGATGGGTTCAATCGGCGCTATGTCAAAAAGAACAGATGCAAATAGATATATGCAAGGTGAGGATATCGATACAGATAAACTAGTTCCTGAAGGAATAGAGGGCAGGGTGCCTTTTAGAGGTTGGTTAAAAGATGTTGTGTATCAGTTAGAGGGTGGTCTCAGACAGGGCATGGGTTATACAGGCTCAAAAAATATTGAAGAATTAAAGAAAAAGGTACAATTCCAAAAAATTACTAGATCTGGTGTTTTAGAAAGTCATGTTCATGACGTTAGCATTACCAAAGAGGCACCAAATTATAGAGCAGATTAATGGAAAAAATCTTAGTTGTTGATTTTGGCTCNCAATACACTCAACTCATNGCACGCAGACTTAGAGAATTAAAAGTTTACTCAGAAGTCTGCCCTTGGGATGAGCTTCCTGCACTAGATGAAGTACAAGGTTTCATCTTATCTGGGGGCCCGGAAACATCAAATATAGAGGGAAATCCAACTATTAATGAATCTATTTTTAATTCGAATAAACCAATCTTAGGAATCTGTTATGGGATGCAGGTTCTAGCTTTTCAGGAAGGGGGGAGTGTTGAGAATGAAGGGAAGAAAGAATTTGGTTATGCACAGGTCTCTCTTCAAAATAAATCATCTTTATTTTCTAATTTAGATAAGAATTTAGATGTTTGGATGTCTCATGGCGACAAAGTGACTTCTTTACCAGATGGTTATGAGACGGTGGCGGTATCTGATAATTCACCAATAGCAGCATTTGAAAACAGTGAAAAAAAATATTTCGGACTTCAGTTCCATCCTGAAGTAACACATACAAAAAAAGGTTTAGAAATTATAGATAACTTTATTAAAGAATGTGATGTAGAGAGAAGATGGACTGAAGAGGATATTTTAAAAACTATTGCTGATGAAGTAGATACAAAAGTACAAGATGGCAAAGTTTTATTAGCTTTAAGTGGTGGTGTTGATTCTACTGTGTTGGCTAGTGTGCTTTACAAAAGTTTAGGTGAAAGACTCATTTGTGTAATGGTTGATCATGGCCTTTTAAGAAAAAATGAGGCTCAAAATGTCGTCCAAAATCTAGCAGAAAAGATTGGCCTTGAAGTTAATCTAGTTAATGCACAGGATAGATTTCTTAGCGCCCTTAAAGGCATTAAAGATCCAGAAGAAAAACGAAAAATAATTGGCAAAACCTTTATCGAAGTCTTTGAGGAGCAAGCAAAGAACTATGAGGATATTGTTTGGCTTGCACAAGGTACAATTTATCCTGATGTCATAGAGTCTGCCGGTAATTCAAAATCAAAAGCTAAAGTAATAAAGTCCCATCATAATGTTGGGGGTTTGCCAGAGAGGATGAATCTTAAATTGCTGGAACCATTTAGGATGTTGTTTAAAGATGAGGTNAGAAAAATTGGCAAGGCAATNGATCTNCCTAATGAAATAATAGGCAGACATCCATTTCCTGGACCTGGTTTAGGCATAAGAATAATCGGTGAAATAACTGAGGAGAGATGTGAGAAGTTAAGAGAAGCAGATCATATCTTTTTATCTGAGCTTAAAAAGCATGACCTTTATGATCAAGCTAGCCAAGCGTATGCTTTCTATTTGCCAATAAAATCCGTTGGGGTGGTGGGAGATAATAGAATTTACGCAGATGTGATTGGTTTGAGATCTGTAGAAACAACAGACTTTATGACAGCAAATGTCTCTAATCTACCAAATGAATTCATTCAACACGTCTCAACACGTATAGTTAATGAAGTAGGTGGCATAAGTAGGGTAGTGTACGATGTTACTTCAAAACCACCAGCAACTATTGAGTGGGAATAATGAAGCGTACGCTAAAAATCAGCACCTATTTAGCAGCAGATTTAGAGACAGTTAAGAGTTATTTAATGACGCCAGCGCTGCTCAATTATGTG